>JAABUS010000942.1_pt1 | contig 68823 bp, 55 predicted proteins | sample 5560161 | NCBI WGS metagenome assembly JAABUS01 (sample SAMN10711885, study PRJNA513376) | rock metagenome | isolation source: Antarctica rocks | place: Antarctica: Victoria Land, Trio Nunatak nord | collected 2016-01-04
CAAATTGCGGCGCTGATGCACGCCTTTTTGAACCTTTTACCATATATCCATGCACTTCAGTTCGCTAATTTGGGCATAACTGCCTATATTTCAAAGGTCAATTTGTTTCTCAGCAGACCCTAATTAACCCTTGTAAATCAAAAACTTACAAGGGTTTTTTTGTACTTACTGTCAAATCTACTGTCAGTAAAGTTAGATAAAACCTGCTAATACTGAATCAAGCTTTACCGGATTTTATTTTTTTGATCTCCTTATCAAAATCACTTTCAAAATTCTGATCCTGTACTACTCTAAATTTATCGTACTCCTTTTCAGCTAATTTTATAGCCACATCATGCCGTACTTTACCTGCATCTTTTAATATCTGGTATTCGTTAAATTGTAAAAACGCATCTAAGCGTTTTATCTAATCAACCATTTTCATTGGTATTTGCCGGGATGCCTGCAACTCTGCAAAATCAAGGTACATCGTAACTACTCTTTCAAGTTCTTTAATTTCCTTTTCAATCAGGTAATTTTTGGCAATACCAATACCTCCTTTTAAAACTTTGCCTGATGGTGCATTTTTCCAGGTTTGCAAGCCCATGTTCGGCTGCTCCGCCTTTGCCCTTTCGGCAATAATTTGTGCTGCTGTTTTACCAGATATAGCAAAATGGAGTTTGTTTTGCACAGTTCTAAAAAACGTTTGCGTTATATCCTCATCCTTGCTATAATCGATACTGCATTGCTCGTATATATCCGTGATTTTAAGATAAAAACGCCTTTCGCTCGCCCGTATCTCTGGAATACGGTCTAATAACTCATCAAATAATCTCTTTCGAACCGCTTGCCTTGTTTTAAACGTTCGTCATCTAAAACAAACCCTTTAATAATGTACTCCCTAAGTGTTTTAGTAGCCCAAATACGGAACTGTGTTGCCTGATAGCTATTAACGCGGTAGCCTACTGCTATAACAGCATCAAGGTTATAGGAAAAATGTTAGATAGTTTTTACCATCATTTGCAGTTGTTTCCATTTTGGAAGTAACTGAATCCTCTATTAGCTCTTTGCTTTCAAAAATATTTTTTAAATGCTTACTGATGGCTGGTACTTCTACCCCAAATAGTTCTGCCATACGTTTTTGGCTTAGCCAAAAAGTTTCATTATTAAATATAACTTCTATTTTTATATCACCCGATGGGGAGTCATAAAAAATTATATTGTTTTCTTTAAAACCGCTCATAGTTTTTATAAAGCTTAATAATACTTATTAAGTTTAATATAATATGCTTAAAGGTTAGTATGATAATTCATTAACTGTTGATACTTGCTTATACACTACATCTTCAAATTGCTCAAAATGTGCATTTCCACATTTAATTTTCATGCTTTCACTGCCTCTTAATTCCTGGCCTGCGCTTTTGGTTTCAGCAACAAAATATATCTTCTTTTCTCCTTTAAATACAATTGCCCAATCCGGGTTATAATTTCCAATAGGCGTAGCAATCTTAAACCAGAAAGGCAGCTTAAAATAAAATTCTATGTTCTCACTCGTTTCGCAGTCTTTAGCAAAATCGCTTTCCACCTTTGAATCAAGCGGAACGTAGTTCTCATAAATAGTTTTATCCGGTGTATTTACAGTATAGGTAAACTGGTCAACATAAATTTCCAAATCGTTATCCTCAAACAGTTGCATCTCATAAACCTGGTTTCCTATTTTTTCATATTTAATACCATCAATCATTAATTCATACAATACAGCTTTTATAGCACTTACCGCGTGATCCATGAATAACTGCGGATTGAGCAACAGTTCATTAATCCTTCCCGATTGCTTTAATATTTCTAAAATAGTGTTTCTGGTAAGCTCTGTTTTACTTTGGATATAAGCCAGCATATCCGGTATTTCGGATGTTAAGCCGTAATTATCATTTCCGCTGTCACTTATCAATTGCCCTTCAATACCTGCTTCTGTTATCAATACTTTCTTTTTTGTTGATGTAATTGCAGGCTTCTTTGTTTCAGGCATATTCTTAACAGATTTGGCTGCGAACGTTATCAACTCATCTGTTTTATATTCTACCTTATACTTTGTCTGAAATTTTATTTTATCCCATATTTCTAAAAACTTTGGGTCGGCTTCAAAACCTTTTCTCAGGTTTACTTTTTCTCTTTTGCCCTTGTCTTTAATCCTTCCGGTAAAATCAACACCGCAATCCTGTTCTATTTCCTGCTGCAAAGCTTTGGCAAAATCTTCATAACGCTCGTTAGCAATTACGGTTAGTTTATTAATGTTGCGGTCGAATATTCTTTGTCCGCTTTGATTTACTGATAACCTTAATCCTCTGCCTATTTCCTGTCGTTTCTTAATTTCGGATTTAGTTTCATTCAAAGTGCATATCTGGAATACGTTTGGATTATCCCAACCTTCACGAAGTGCGGAATGACTGAATATAAAACGAAGTGGCGTATCCATGTCAAGCAGCTTTTCTTTATCTTGCATAATGAGTTTATAAACATCATCATCTGCCAGCGTTTCGCCACCGGTATCTTTCAGCTTTTTTTTATTGTCCATCGAAAAATATCCGTCATGCACATCTTCTGCTTTATGCCGTATTAAATCTTTAAAAGTCGGTTTTGCTATTTCATACTGATATATTTCTTCAAACCACTGTGCAAATTTCCCTTTCACAGCATTACCGTTTCCATCATATTCCCGGTAGTTTTTTACCTTGTCAATAAAGAACAACGACAGCACTTTGATACCTTTATCTTTAAAAGCTTTTTCCTTTTTCAGGTGTTCCTCTACGGTTTTACGAATCATGAATTTCATTACTTCATCATTCATTCCACCTTGTGTTTCACCTGGTTTAAGCACAAGCCCATTTGTTAATTCTATCTGATCATCTCCGAAATTAATTTCATATACTTTCAAGCCTTCATACTTTGGATTTTCTCCTGATAGCATAAATAAATCAAGACTACTCTTACTCACCTGTACCGACTTTCGCTGAACTCCTTTGGAAGTGTTAACATCAATTTTTAGTTTAGCTTTGATGTTATTGCCCGTGCGGCCTATGGATTCCAATTGAATAAATGAAGAATTGAAATTATTTTCACTAATTACCGAATCAACTTCTATTTGCTTTACCAAACCCAGATCGTAAGCCTTTACCGGATTTAAAGAATACATTAAATTGTACAAGTTAGTATGCGTTGCAGAATAACGTAGTGTACAAAGTGGGTTTAGATTTTGGATTGCCTTTTTACGAATATCCGTTTCCATGTTTTGCGGCTCGTCCACAATAACGATTGGATTACAACTTTGGATAAACTCAATAGGCTTTTTACCTGTGAGCTTATCATTTGGTTTATTGATGATATTTTCGTCTTTGGCGAAAGCATCAATATTGATAACTAATATTTGTATGGCATTGCCGGAAGCAAAACCCCTGATATTGGAAACCTTTTTACTATCATAAATATCAAAGCTGATAGGTACTTTATCATATAAAGATTGAAAATGATCGTGGGTAATTTGAAGGTTCTTCAACACACCTTCCCGGATAGCAACTGATGGAACAACGATCACAAACTTTTTGAAACCGTAAAGCCTTTGTAATTCATAAATGGTCCTTAGGTAAACATAAGTTTTTCCTGTGCCTGTTTCCATTTCTACAGAGAAGTTCATCCCTTGCAGTTCTGACTTGGGATTTCTTATTCCATTGTGCTTTTGAACAGCTTTTACATTTTTCCAAATCTGATCTTCCTTTAAGGTAAGCTTGTTGCCAAAACCATTTTCTGAAAGTAAAGTACCTGTTTCTGTTATTGAAAACTCAAAATCACTATTATTTAAAGTTTGTCCTTCAAAAATATCAGTGATAGATTTTATAGCTTGTATTTGATATTCCTGATTGCTTTCAAAGTGTAATTTCATTGTCTTTCCAGTCGTGGAATGATTACTTTGAACTGTTCCCCTTCTACATCGTTTGTAAATTCGATATTGGGTTGGTTTTCGATAGCTCGGGTTATTCCAGAACCAAAACCTCTATAAATCATTATTTTAGAACAGTAGGTTACTAACAAGTTATTTCTTACAACTGCATTGCCCAACTTAACGTTTTCTACCGTGAGCGTATTCGGTAACGCCCCAGGACTGACAATTTCAATTCTATTATCAAAAATCATAACCCGGATCGATGAATTCTTGGAGTAATCCCGATGTACAAACGCATTTTGCAGCAACTCCTCTAAAGCAATTTCCGAAATTTCAAGTCGACCAACAGAATTAAAATTCTGCCCGGCCTGTAAACTTGATAAATTAGACTTAAAAAAATCCATAGTCCTTTCAAACATTTCAGGAATGGTGCCTTCAATATCACGGCTGTTTCTATAATCACTTCCACCGATACTATTGCCAAAAAACGAGATCGCTTTTACACAAAACACTGGTCGATACTTTTGTGGGGTTTTAGAGAAAAAAAGCAAACCACCTAAGCTCAATTTATCGTTTTTTATTATTGCTAAATTATTTAATAATTCTTTGGTAATTTCTATCTCATCAAGTAGTTTGTCTTTCCGAATATGATTAACATAATCTTTTACTCTGTCAAATTCCACGTCAATTACACTTGTATTAGGAACGATCATCTCATCTAAATACAATAAACCACTTTGTTGAAAAAGTCTAACCTGTTCATTATTATCTGTCAACCTTCTTTTGTCCGATCCTTGTTTTACCCAGATAGTTCCGTTATTATCTTTATAAGGCTTGCTAATACCTTCAGATAGTTCAACTACCAAAATTTTTTTGTCTTCGTTACCTGACGAGATCGAAACTACTTCTGTAAAAATGAATACCTGAGGTTTTATATTATTGTGCGCCAGATTAGAAATCCTATTGTTAAAAGATTGTAGTTGTGGATAATCTAAACCTATTACCTCACCCGTTTTATCTTTTACTCCAATAACGATAATACCACCTTTAGAGTTGGACATTGCGATCATTTCGGCAGAAAATGAATCATCGTTATCTATAGTTTGTTTAAACTGAACTTTACTGGTTTCACCAGCACTTATAATATCAAGTAATCCTATCGCATCCATTCGTATTTCCTTTGTCTATATATTCCAAATACTGTAAATATTTTTTCTTCTGGTGAAAGCTTCATCCCCACCTTCCATAATATCAACTATATATCGCTGTGTTTGCGGGTTATCTATTGTCCCGGGATGAACAAACATTTTTTTTTCATCATAACTGCAAGCAACAACTTTTTCGCTATCACCTAATACAGGAATATTCGCATTGTGAGTTGCAAAAATGAATTGCATGTCGCCTTTAATTTGTTTTAGTTCTTTTATGACATCGTCATATATTGTTTGATTGTCTAAATCATCTTCTGGTTGATCTATAATCAATACATCATTTTCTCTTTGTGCCAATAAAAACAGAATCAATGCTGACGCTCTTTGCCCCAAAGAATGTTTGTCTAAAGATTTACCGTTGTATTCTATATTGATCCTGTTTTCAACTTTATAAGTTAACAATTCTGTCAGATTTTCAGAAAACCTGCGTTTAAAATCAATTAATTGATTTTCATTTAAAATCTTACTCAGATTTGAGGTGTCTTTGTAGATCTCAATAAAGTCAGGATATGTTGTTGAAATTTCTTGATAAGAAGTTGCATAAATATTAGTTCCTTTAAATATTTGTTTCAACTTCTCTAAATATTTACCCTTAAGGTCTTTAAATGAAACTTCTATTTTAAGTTTATTTTCCACTTCATTAATGCGGTCAACTTCACCTTTTAATAATCTGTATTCATCAAGCCATAAGTTATTGATCTCTGATAGTCTTTCAAGCAAATTATTTTGAAGTTCGGCACGTTTTACTTCAGATTTTTCAATTTCATTAAGCTTCAGTTGAGCAGTATTTATTTGCCTGTTCAAGTTTAGGAAATTGTCGGGATTAATAGTTTCTGTATTGATTTCCCTTTTAATTTTTGCAAATTCTTCTTTTAACCCTTCTTTCTTTAGATTTATTTTTGACAAGACGTTCTTTAATTTTTGATGTACGAGAGATGAGTTTTTTTGAACCTCCTTCAATTTCTCAAACTCTCTCGTCAATTCAATCAGTAAAACATTGATCTCAACAAAAAATTCTTTATTCAATTCTGAACCGGAAATTCCCTCTTGAAAGAAATAATCATGATTGGATATAATTAAACTTAATTCATTAAGATAATTTCCAACCTCAATTTCCGATTGAGATATTTTAGAAACATCAGCATCAAACGTAGTTTGTTGCTTAAGTTTTTCTTCTACGCCTTTCTTCTTATACAATTCAAGCTGATGTTTTGAATTTTGTATAAGGGTATTAGTTTCTTTTTTTAATTCTCTGAGGTTACGCAAATTTTTAATCTCAGTTATTATATTCTCTATCTCTTTCTTTTTGTTTTCTATTTTAGATTGAACCGGTTTAAGCCTTGTACCAATCAATCTGTGAATTAAGTCTGCTTCAAAATCGGCGTCTTTATTTGACAAATCTTTCTGGCCGAAATAAACCGGATAACTAAATACTGCATCAATAGAAATCCCTGTCTGAAGAATCCCATCTTTTAGTATGTCCTCCTTTTGTCCGTATATTTTTTCTATTTTATATTCTTCAAGATGTTTATTTACAATTGTCACAATGGTCTTTCCTCCGCTTTTTAAAACATGTTCTATCAAGCCGTCTTTATAACGGGGATCAACAGCTGTTTGCGTTAAAGGGATACCAAGTGTATATCTTAAAATTTCAAGAATTGAAGATTTTCCACTCCCTCTAATACCTATTAGCGTATTTAGTTCCGGGGAAAAATCAATTTTAGTCTGATCTAATAATCCACCTTCAAACTGTATAGTTTTAATGTATGAATTTTTGATTTCAGGTTTATCTTTACGTGAAACACGATATTCACAATCTGTCAGCGCATATTTTAATGCTTCAAAATTGAAATCGCCTACTTTAATATAAACTGTTCGCGAGCTTTTTCCAATAGATTCAATTCCGCCTTGAGCGTTATCAGATCCTTCAATACAGGCTATTTTCCGGTTGTTGATTAGCTTAGAAAGTAATTGATAATTTTCTGAATTTGAGCTTTTCTGAACCGCCAAGACTTTACGAAATGATTCCTGGGTGATAAAAGCATCTCTCGTCCTGCCTTCTAAAACTTGAAACAGGCCGTTCCTATCATCAATATGCGCAAGAATAATAAAATAGTTTAAGCCTATTTCATCCAATGCTTCCACTGTCTCGTTTAGATCGAGCTTTGAGTTTGGATAGTCAGGTATAGAATAATTAGCTATGCCATAGAATGCCTTTTCAAGAAATTTATTGATATAATCCGTTTCCTGATTATACCATTCATCGTCAAAAACAATCAGAATATGTATTCCTTCTTTTAACGAAAACTCAACACCGGCAAAAAGTCCAATACATTCTTTCTTTGCTTTCTTTTTTAATGCCTTAAATTCGCCTTTATCAAATTTATTATGATTGGTAATTACGCCTAAATGTATTTTTTGCGCTTTTAATTGCTCAATGTATAACCTGCAAAAATCAGTATCAATTCCTTTATAATTAAACTCTTTGTCGGCTTTTGTATGTAAATGGAAATCCGCCCGAAGCCAAACAGCCCCATTTTCAAATATGTTTTCTTTTGCGCTATCTGCTATGATATCCATATTCTTATATCGTTTTAAACTCCACCCCCGCATCCCTCATCTGCAATACCGTATTCGTTTTCAACTGGTCATTACCAGCAAATAAATGATCCAGCGTAATAACTTTTTTTGGTTTCGCTACAAGGATATGATCAATAACAGTTTGGTTCATTTCAGTTAAAGCAATTACCAATTCACCATTATTTATTGAATAAAAAGCCCCATCCCGGCCTTCCCCAACAGGGAAGGAGATTACTTCTACCGGGTCAGTAAGTTCATAACCTGCTTTCACCATCAGTTCATAAAGTATATTTTGCTCCCGGCTGCTTTCTTTTACAGGATTGGTAAAAGCATCTAATTGCTGCGTTAGGTTTTCTTCGGTAATTTCATTTCCTCTCCATATTTTAAAATTGGAAGGCGAAAGTTTAAAAGCTTTAAAACCTAAATCCAGATGCTGAGGAATACTGTTTTTATCACCTAAATTTAGTTGTCCGGATTTTTTCTTTTCCTCTGCTGTTATTTCAGCTTGCATTTTTTTGATGACCCGCCGAATCCGTTCTTTGGAAATAGCTGCAATAGTTTTGTAACCCGCTTTGTATGCTTCTCTGTTTGTGTCGGCTAATTCAGGTAATTGAACAAGAATAAATTTTCTATTTCCACCATCTTCTTTATTAAGTTCTAAAACTGCTTGAGCAGTTGTGCCTGAACCTCCAAAGAAATCCATCACAATAGAATCTTTTTCTGCACCTAATTTCACAATTTCATTTATTAATCCTGAAGGTTTAGGATTATCAAAGATGTTCATGTTGCCAAGTAATTCAAGCATTTCTTGTGAACCCATCGTATTTAAGGGAACAAAATCCCAAATGGAAGGATAAGTTACTCCTTCCTTTACTTTTGAAAGAAATCTTTTAAGTTTTGGCCTTCCTTTACCATCTTCTCCGAAATATATCTCATTGTTTGCCATAAGAGTTTCAATAGTTTTACTATTAAATCTCCAATTTCCATTTTGAGATGGATAGTGCTCTTGTTTAGTTATAGGGTTTATTATCGGAAAATGAAGAGATGATACATATCTTCCTCCTTTTACATTAGCCATTAAATCTCCAGCAGTCCATGGACCTTTAGGATGAGTATCTGGATTTTTATATCTATTCAATTGATCTTCACTTCTATGCCTAAGATTAAGTTTTACTTGATTTTTGTCTTTTGCAAATACAAGAATATAATCATGATTAGCTCCAATTATTTGATCATTTGGAGGAGTACTTCTTTTTTTCCAAAGTATCTGAACAATAAAATTTTCTTCTCCAAAAATTTCATTCATCAACAACCGAAGATTATGCACTTCGTTATCATCAATATGAATAAAGATCACGCCATCCTCTTTCAAAAGGTTTTTAGCCAAAAACAAACGCGGATACATCATGCTTAGCCAATTGCTGTGGTAATGTCCGCTGTCTTTACTGTTCTTTTTGAAAAAGCCTTCCTTCATTAAAAAGCCTTCTTCGTCTTTATCGCCTACGCGTTTTTCATAATCTGCCCGGTTCTCTTTAAAACTATCAGGATAAATAAAATTATCGTTTCCAGTGTTGTAAGGCGGATCAATAATGATGCACTTGATTTTATTGTAATAGGATTTTTGAAGCACTTTAAGCACTTCTAAATTCTCGCCTTCAATAAAAACGTTTTGGGTAGTATCAAAATTGACAGATTCTTCGGGAACAGGTTTTAAAGTTGCCGTAGTTGGAACTTGTAACGTTTTAAAAGCATCTGCCTTGCCTGCCCAGTTTAACACATAACGTTCGTTGGCAAAATTAATATTGCCGGTAAAAGCAGCATTAAATTTTTCTATATCAATTTGCCCTTCCGAAAACAATTCCGGAAAATGTTGTTTAAGTTTTTCTAAGTTGTCTTGTTGTATATTTAAAGATTCTCCGTTCATATTTGTAAGGTGATTTATACCACCTTTATTTTTTGCCAATTTAATCAAAATTGACTTTTATAACATAAATAAGCTAACGATTAATAATTTCTTGTGTACAAACTCATCATTTTAAATAATTAGAAATGTTGATTTATTCTAAACATGTTATTATAATTTATTACACTTTCTTTAAAGTTAAATCATACTTTACCAACTTTTATTTAGCTTTTATCATACTCGACTATTTAATTTAAAGGCACTTTTAGCTTCTCTACTGGATTTTCATTTGTCAGTAGTTAGATACACTCATTGGCTATTGTAAGCACCAAAAAGCGGCTATTTTAAGATTTCCGAAAGGAAACGGAATAAATGGGCTAAGTGGCGCGATGGCAGGAAGTGGCACAAGCGTTTATGTCGTAGTCTTTTGGAAACCCGTTGGGCTTGTCTTAAAATTAGCAGGCTATCTTTGCTGCACAATTGGCATTGAGGAGGGTTTCTAAACTCATTATAAAATACCGCTGAAATTGTTTATATTCGTGTTCCCAAATCAAATGCTTCACCACCCGTAAAAGCACTTTAGCAACAAACCATCACTTAAACCAACATAGGTAGCATGTCTATAACATGCTAAAACCAGTTCCACTACTGGGAATCTCTTTATCATCGTTTGGCTACGATTTGATTATACTTGACAACCTCTTTTCATTTGGTTTCTGCCTCCTGCAAAACTTTTTTACGAAAAAATCCCGCACTTTTGGTGCAGGACTTAGTACGATTTAAAGCTTTATAAAAGCTTACTTTCTGTAATTTATACCATACCGGTTTAATGTTTCTTCGACTTCCCGGACACTAAAATATCGGCCTTTGCCCATCTTTTTACCGGTGATAATTCCAGCCTTTCGCCAATTATGCACAGTTTGCTTGCTCTTTTTAAAATGTGCTGCCAGTTCGCCAATATCCAGCAGTTTTTCTTTATGGTTAACCTGCTCCTTTTTTAACTTCGCTGATTCAGAACAGTCTTTTCGTAAATCAATTACAAATTGTTCTAAGTATTGGTACAAAATTAAGTGTTGTATAATACGTTATATTTTTTGTGGGCAGAAAGGTACGAATAATTGAGTTGAACGATGTTCAAAGGGAACAACTGACCCAGGGCTATCAAAACGGCAATACGCATGTTTCGCGCAAGCGTTGCCATATTGTTTTGTTGAAAAGCGAAGGGCGTAGCTCTAAAGGTATTTCAAAGCTTACAGCCACGGTCGAGGCTTCGGTCAACGGCTGGCTTAACCGCTTTGAATCTGAAGGCATGGCAGGGCTGCATACCAGGGCGGGCCGTGGCCGTAAGCCGATACTGGGCAATGGCGACGGGGCTAAAATAGGTGAAACGGTAAAGCAGGAGCGGCAGCGGCCGGGCCAGGCCAGGGAGATACTTCAAAAAGAACTGGACAAAAACTTTAGCCTGAAGACATTGAAACGTTTTTTAAAAAGCATCACTGCCGCTACAAGCGGATAAGGCGCAGGCCTAAAGGAAAATGTGGCCAGGGTTTATATCAGCTTAAAAAAGAAGCACTATTGCTTTTAGAACAGCAATGCGGCCAGGGTTGATTTGTTTTATGGGGACGAAAGCAGGGTCTGTGAACAAGGGTACGTGCCATACGGCTGGCAGTTCAAAGGGGAAGACGTGTTTATCGGGGCTGCAAAAGGGCGGGGCATCAATTGTTTTGCGCTGCTTTCAAGGGACAACAAACTCATCTACCGTACGACAGAACAGAACATCGATGCAGGATTTATCGTCGAAGAACTGGACAAACTTTCACTCGACATTCAAAAACAAACGGTAGTGGTGCTGGACAATGCAGGGTGTGCACAGGGCACAAAAAGTACGAAAGTGCCTGGAAACATGGCAGCAAAGGGGCTTGTATATCTTATACCTGCCACCTTATTCGCCACAGCTCAACATTGCCGAAAGGCTGTGGAAAGAACTGAAGGCACGGTGGCTCAGGCCCCAGGACTACCTTGCTGCCGATGCCTTGTTCTACCAAACAAAACTGATCCTGGCCGCAGTAGGGGAAAACCTGTCCATCAACTTTTCAGCATTCAAAATATAAATGTCAACTAATTGTGTACTCATACTTAATAGTTTTACTTTGTAAACAATTGCCTTTAGATTTCCCTCTTAAATGAACCGAATTTTTATTCTGATCCCTTTTATATTTCTGTTTCACCACGCGTTTTCAAAACAACGATATGACAGCTTGCTGGTAAAATTAAATACGGCACTTGATGATAAAAAACAATTTGATACTAAAAAGTTAAAGCGCATTGAAAGCTTAAAGCGGCAATTAAATTCTGATGACCGCTACGTCAGCCTTGCCTCCCGTTACAACATTTACGAAAAGTTATATAATGAATATAAAAGCTTTAATTATAAACAGGCCTTTTACAATGTCCAAAAACTTGAGCAAATCAGTTATGCTTTAAAAGACCCGGTAAAAGAAGCACAAAGCAAGGTTGACCTTGGCTTTATCCTTTTGTCTTCAGGGATGTTTAAGGAAGCGTTTGATTCGCTTAAAACAGTTAATGTAAAGGTATTGCCCGACAGTGCACGGCGGGAATATTACTATCTTACAGCAAGGACGTATTATGATCTGGCTGACTTTGACAAGGACGATTATTACACACCTTTGTATAATACCCAGGCCGGTAAATATATTGACTCGGCAACAGCACTAACAAAGGCAAATTCTTTTGAATACTTGTACTACAGCGGCCTCAAATATCTTAAACTAGGAAATACCGAAAAAGCAGTAGTTAACTTAAAAATGCTTATCGGCCAATATCGTTTAACACCTCATGAATTTGCAGTTACGGCATCTACGTTAAGTGATACCTACATCAGAAAAAACCGTCCGGATAGTGCCATCAATTTATTGATCCTTGCCGCTATTGCCGATGTGCGTTCATCAACCAAAGAAGCAGCAGCCATGCTTAACCTGGCTCAGCTACTGTATCAGCAGGGCGATGTACTAAACGCTTATGTTTATATTAAACAGGCAATGGACGACGCCATTTACTACGGTGCCAGGCAGCGTAAAATACAGGTTAGCGCTATTTTACCGGTGATAGCAGCCAAACAGATAAATTCTGTTGAAAACCAACGGCGTATTTTGCTTTTTTATGCTTCCTCGCTAACTGTGTTGGCTATCATTATCATCATCTTTGCAACAATTATTTACAAACAACTTAAAAAACTGCGTATTGCGGACAGGATTATTATTGAAACCAACCATAATTTGCAACAAAGCTTAAACAAGCTGAACGAAGCCGATAAGATAAAGGAAGAATATGTAGGCTATTACTTCAACCTCATATCGGAATATATCAGCAAACTGGAAAAATTTAAACGGTCTGTAGATAACAAACTAACAGCCAAACGTTATGAAGATATCAGGGTTTTGATCGATAACATCAACCTGAATAAAGAACGCGAAGAGCTTTTTGTTAATTTTGACAAAGCTTTCCTTAAAATCTTTCCCAATTTTGTCAGCGGTTTTAATTCGCTTTTTGCTGAAAAAAACCAGATAAAGCTTTTACCAAATCAGTTGTTAAATACCGACCTCCGCATATTTGCTTTGGTACGGCTATGCATAACAGATACAGAAAAAATTGCCAATATTTTAGAGTACTCGGTAAACACCATTTACAATTACAAGGCCCGGATAAAAAGCCGTTCCAACATCCCGAAAGAGGAATTTGAACATGCAATAATGGCGATAAATGCCTTTTAAATACGCTTGATAAAGTTTGTTTTCTACCATTTTGGTTTATATTTATGTCGATACCTTTGTAAATTAAGTAATTGAAATACAAGTAATTACAAGCTAACTGCCAATGTGCTTGTTTATATTTTGTTTTTAAAACTTGCAGTCGCTAAAAATAACCACTCTCTTTGATACATCAATTAATGACTTGTTGAAGCCTGTTGGTTTTACCTGATTATAAACCTGTTTTCTTGTAATTTTTACGGATGTATATCAAAAGTACGGCTTGTTGCCGGTGTACTTTGTTTTGGTGCCGCTCCATTATTTTGCAGGCATCAGAAACATTAAGGGCTGTTTAAATTTATACAAGATCCTTTGATATGACCGGGATTAGTAACAATGCTTCTTTTAGCACATAAAAATTGGAGTCAGTATTTTGGTTTTACAAAAAACACAAAAAGCTTTACTGTTTTTTATAGGATAAAAGAAGCATCGAAAATAATCTGAACAAATTTTAAATACGATCTAAAAATAACACCATTATTTGTCAATACTAATACTAAATATTAACCAATTATGAATAAAAAACAATTACTAAAACTACTTTTTCTCCCCTTATTGCTGCTGTTTTCATTTACAGCATTTGCACAAACTACTGTGAGCGGAAAAGTTACCGATGATTCAGGACAACCATTACCAGGCGTAACCGTAGTTATCAAACCTACAGTAAGGGGTACTAATACCGATGTAAACGGTAATTACACGATCAATGCTTCTGCCAATGATGTGTTGGTATTTTCTTCAATCGGTTATATTAAACAGGAAGTGAGTTTAAAAAGCCGTACCCAAATTGATATTCAGCTTAAAACAGATATCCGCACCTTGAATGATGTGGTGGTTATTGGCTATGGTACGCAAAGGCGAAGGGACATTACCGGATCTGTAGGTTCGGTAAATGGCAACTTATTTAAAGACCAGCCTATTACCAATCCTATAGCTGCCTTGCAGGGCAGGGTTCCTGGTGTTAACGTATCTACAAACTCAGGTGCCCCGGATGCTGCCCCAACGATTACCATCCGTGGCTTGGAATCTTTTAATCAGCCGCCTCCCCTATATATTGTTGATGGGATACGCGTACCGGACGTCAGCAGTTTGAACGTACAGGACATTGCAACTATCGATGTATTGAAAGATGCCAGTTCTGCATCTATTTATGGTGCATCGGCTGCAGGCGGTGTATTGATTATTACAACTAAAAAAGGGTCGGGTACAGGTACTAAGCCAACTATCAATTTTAGTGCACGTTATGGCATAACCGATCCTAAACTGGTTAACTTGTTAAATAAAGATGGTTTTATTAAGTTATTAAACATTATAAGCCCAACAACCTTCGCGGGTGCCAACCGCCTGGACACTTTAGCCAATACTGATTGGGTGCATACCCTTTATCGTAAAGCATACGAGCAAAACTATAACCTGTCCATATCCGGTTCATCTCCGGTAGTTAACTACCTGTTTTCAGGTTTTTACAACGGTCAGAAGGGGATTTTGCTTAACAATTACTCTAATATTGGAGGAGGCCGTATCAATACGGATTATAAGCTAACCAAATTTCTCCAGATTGGCGAACAGGTAGCACTCTCTCAGCGCCAGACTGCCCCGCCAATCGGCAGTCAGGCTGATTTTCATAATGCGCCTTTCAGGACACAACCTATCATTCCGGTTTTTAACAGTTCTGGTACCGGATATGGCGGTGAGCCAACAGGTTATTTAGGTTTAGCTTTTTCCGGGGCTAACCCTTATGGTGCCATACAATCGGCTCAAGTGCAAAATTCGAAAAACAACCTGCAAACCAATGTTTACGCAGATATCAAATTGCCTTTCCACCTAAATTTCCGCACTAATATCGGGTACAATTATTATTTGGAAACGCAGGATTATTTTCAAAATAGCTACAATTTTGGGTCGGTTCAGCAGCCTAATAATGCATTAAACAAGTATTCTATTCAAAGCACGCAGCTATTGACCAATTACCTGCTTACCTATAACCAGGACTTTGGCAAGCACCACATTGACGCCCTGGCCGGTTATGAACAGATTGTTAATAAATATAATAACATTAACGCCAATGAAACTTCAGTAGGCCTTCCAGGTTATGCTTTTATACAAACTAATGCTTCAGGCTTGGCTGTCAGTGGTCATTATGACCCTAATGGCTTAATTAAATCCCAATTTGGCCGTATCAATTATAATTATGCCAGCAGATATTATTTGTCTGGCTCCATCAGGCAGGATGCTGACTTTACTAAGTTCGGGCCGAGTAAACAGCGTGGTGTGTTTCCTGCCGGATCAGTAGGTTGGAGTATCAGCGAAGAACCATTTTTTAATTCGCTTAAATCAGCCATAGGTTCACTAAAATTTCGTGCCAGTTATGGTTCATTGGGCAATAGTGCTATCCCTCCATATCTTTATACAGCGGCTTACAGGCAGTTTACCAGCACAGCAGGCCTTTCGGCAGGCGGGCAAAACTTCGCACCCGGAACTCCGCTTACTATAGCTAACACTATACCCGGTATTCCTAACCCTAATGTACATTGGGAAACTACTACAGAAACCAACTTTGGTTTTGATGGTGATGCTTTAGGTGGTAAATTATATTTCACAGCAGAATACTATAATAAAAACACTAAAGACATGCTTTATGGCTTGCAGTTGCCAACAAGTTCAGGATTTACTGCACCTTTTGTTACCAATATAGGTAAAGCGAACAATCGCGGTTTTGAATTTTTAGTAGGTTATCGTGATAAGATAGGAAAACTTGGCTTTGACGTAAGTGCTAATGCCGGCTTTAATAGAAATAAAGTAATCAGCCTTGACGGTACGGCTACAAGTTCAGTACAGGATGGTTATAACTTTTATAATAATGGCGATTATGGCTTTAATATGATGCCTAATCAAACGATCACGATCACGAAGGCAGGCCTTCCTTTCGGTTCGTTTTATGGTTACAAAGTACTGGGCATATTTAATAATGACGCTGATGCTGCCAAACAGTCTGTTAATGATATCAAAAACAAAGCGCACGCGGGTGATTTAATTTACCAGGATACGAACGGTGATGGTATAATTAACGCTAATGACCGACAGGTAATTGGTAACCCTAACCCTAAAGTAGTTTATGGTATCAATGTCCACCTTAACTATCAAGGCTTTGATTTAGCTATGTTGTTTAATGGTGTTTTAGGTGTTCAATTGTTCAACGGTGTTAAAGCTTATGAACAATATCGTTTTGCTGACGGTAATACTACCAACCAGGTATTTAATGATTCCTTCCTGGGCAACAACGGTTTAACTTCACAACCCCGTTTAGGAATTCCTACCGCCGGTGGGTTTACATTGGATCCTAACCAAAATTACACTTCTGTAAATAGCTATTTTGTGGAGAACGGCAGTTACCTTAAGCTTAAAAACGTTCAGTTAGGGTACACTTTCTCTAATAATTTATTGAAAATGGTAGCCGTTAAATCAGCCAGGGTATTTATTATGGCTAATAACCTTTTTGTGATTACTAAATATTCCGGTCTTGATCCTGAGTTGGGCAGTGCTTACACCCCAAGCGGTGCTGGTAATGTAACTACGCGCGGGCTTGACATACCAACCAATTATCCGCAAACCAGGATTTACTCTATGGGTATTGATGTAAACTTTTAATGCTTAATATGAAAATTATGAACATGATAAAAAAAATATATATAACGCTGTTGGCAGTTGGGTTAATTACCAGTTGTAAGAAAAGCCCTTCCCTGTTAAGCGCGACTGATGTTTACAGTACAAACAACTACCCGGCATCAATCAGTGATCTAAACAGCGTTTTGGCATCCGGCTATTCTGCACTTCGCGACCCGGGGCTGTTCGGTTTTAATTTTTTGCCCAAAGCATTATCTAACTCCATGCATAGCGTAAACTCTGTTTTTAACGGCGACCAGGGTTGGAATGAAATGGCTGCCAACAATCTCACCGTTGGCAACTCGCATTCAAGCGATGCCTGGCAGGCACTATTTACCGGCGTTAAAAACTGTAATGTGCTTATTGCCGGCGTTAATTTATACAATACTAAATATGCTAAGTCTGGCGATGCCCAAAATGTAAACTACATACTCGGACAGGCATATTTTTTACGTGCTTACTATTATTTCCAGTTAGAATGTCTGTTCGGTGAAAAATATAGGGTAGCAGGCGGTGCTAATGATGCCAGTATGGGTGTGCCTATCATTGCAACCGTACCGCCTGATTTGGCCAGCACACAAGTAGCACGCAGTTCGGTTAAGGACGTTTGGGCTTTTATTGAAGCCGATCTTAAACAATCAGCAACCTTGCTTAAAGGAAAAGTTTGGACGGGTAATGATGTCGGCCGTGTTACTGAATGGTCGGCTAAAGGCCTACTGGGTAAAGCCTATGTATTTAACCAGGATTGGTCCAACGCCAAAACCACTTTGCTTGATGTAATACAAAATAGCGGTAAAACTTTAATGCCTTTTTCTAAATATCAGGATGCCTTTAACGGAAACAGTGCCAATGAGTTTAACGAAGAGTCGTTATTTGAATTAAATATTGACCCGAACTCGCAAGGCGGTTATGGTATTTACAGCCCTGCCGCCAACGCCACTACTATTGATGGCTTAATTTGGGCCCCGTTTGTATTAGGAGGAGATGGCACAGAGGGCGGCGCTTACCCGGTTGGCTATGGCAACGAGTTTTTTCATGATCAGAACGTGTTGCGCTTTGGTTATCCGCTCGGCACTAATTATAGCCTTGTAGCGAACCCTAAATATAACGCAACTACAGGGCCCAGATACAATAACCCTAAATTAATTATGGATCCTGTTTATAAACAAGCTGCTTTACAAGTCCGTGCCAATAAAACAGCAGATCCGCGTTTGTTTGTAAATGCCTTGCAGCCTTGGGTCGATTCCTTAAGATTTGATGGTGTAAACTATGCCCCTGCAGCAAAGCCTAATTTTTACGCAGGCAATACCGGTGTGTATGGCTGGGGCGTAAAAAAATATGCCCCTATCACTTATAATGAGAATGTAGGTTTAAATAATAATGGTGTAGCTGATGCCTGGAACTACTACCTGTTGCGTTTGGCCGATGTTTACCTGTTATATGCTGAAGCTTCGATAGGCAGCGGCGATAATGCTACCGGTTTGGAATACATTAATAAAGTTAAGCGCAGGGCTTATGGTTACACAATCAATACAATTTCTCCGGTTGATTACAAATCGCTTTCTGATAATACTGTTGCCATAGGCGATCCTGTGTTAGGCACAAAACCGCTTTACTACGAACGCTGGGCAGAATTATTTAACGAAGGCCACTGGTGGTTTGATGTATGCAGATGGCGGATTGGCCCATCTGAAGCTGCTTATTTTAAAACCGCTATCAATGTGAATGGGCCGCTTAGCTTTAATGAAAGTAAATCTTACTCATGGCCGATACCGATAAGTGAGCTGAATACCAATAATAATATCAAGCAAAACCCGGGTTATTAATGAAATTGAATCAGGTAAGGCTGAAAACGGGTTTACACTTTGTTCAGCCTTACCTGATCAATGCTTCAATCAACCTGAAAAACACGATGCTTCTTTTACCGGATAAAAATTAGTGTTTGTATGCTACGATATAAACGATGTGGATTTTTATCCGGTAAAAGAAGCATCAAAAATGTTGGAGACTAAGGGCCTGTTTAAATTTATATCAGAAAAAACGCAATGCTTCTTTTACCCTATAAAATTTGGTGTTTGCATCAATTAAAAATTAAACGCTTACCATTTTTTAGGTGATAAAAGAAGTATATAAAACAGATTGAATAAATTTTAAACAGGCTCTAAAATTCGAACCGATTCAAAGCAACAAGCGTGAATTTTATTTAAAGAACCTAAATAAATACTTTTGCCGCTTAGTGTCCAACTTCATCCATATTTAGCTTGGCGGAAGTTTGACAATTTAATCAATAAAAAAAATGAAAAAAATGAAAAAAATATCCACCCTTTTGCTTAGCCTTTTTACCGCTGGCCATCTGATCGCCCAAAACAACAGTTTAAGTGCAAGCATGGACAAGGTAAAACTTGATTTTAAGCTGAATAACGGGAGACCGGAATACGCAGTTTATTACGGCGGAAAACCCATTATCAAGCCCTCTGAAATGGGTTTCAGGCTTGCAGACAATACTTCTTTTACAGACCATTTTACACTTTCATCTTCCGAAACCAAAATGGTGGACACAACCTGGAACCCGGTTTGGGGCGAGGTAAACCACATCCGCAACCATTACCAGCAGCTCACCGTTCATCTGAAACAAAATAATCCCTCCAGGGCAATGGATATTATTTTCCGTGTGTTTAGCGATGGCGTTGGTTTTAGGTACGTTTTTCCGCAGCAGCACAACCTGCAATATTTTGTAATTGCAGATGAAGCAACGCAGTTTGCCCTTGCCGGCGATCATAAAACTTTTTGGATACCGGGAGATTATGACACAAACGAATATCCTTATACCACATCCAGGATCAGCGAAATAAACAACCGGCAAATGGTAAAAACTTCAACAGATATTGCTGTCCGTGTTGCGCCGGATGCCCACGCTGTACAAACACCATTGATGATGAAAACAGCCGATGGTTTGTACATCAATATACATGAAGCTGCTTTGGTAGATTTCCCTGCGATGCAATTGCATGTTGATAATAGTTCTTACAAGCTTACGGCCAGTTTAGTGCCCGATGCCGTTGGAACGAAAGCTTACGTTCATGCGCCGTTTAAAACGCCCTGGCGCACAATTATTGTAAGCGATAAGGCCACGGATATTTTAGCTTCTAAGTTGATCCTGAATTTGAATGACCCTTCTAAAATTGAAAATACTTCCTGGATAAAGCCCATGAAGTTTGTAGGCGTTTGGTGGGAAATGCAAACCGGCAAAGGCACCTGGAACTATTCCAATTACCCGGATTCTTTATCGGCCGATGGCAAAAGGATACCGAATGGCTTGCACAGCGCCAACACGGCGAACGTAAAACGGTACATAGATTTTGCTGCTAAAAACAGTATTCAAGGTGTTTTGGTAGAAGGCTGGAACATTGGCTGGGAAGATTGGTTTGGATTTTGGAAGGAAAATGTATTCAGTTTTGTAACGCCTTATCCTGATTTCGATATCAAGGAGATCACGCAGTATGCGGCATCAAAAGGCGTAAAAATGATCATGCACAATGAAACATCCGGCTCCGCAACAGATTATGAACGGCAATTGGATACGGCTTATAAATACATGAACAAGTATGGTTACACTTCTGTTAAAACCGGTTATGTTGGCAAGATCATTCCCCGCGGCGAACATCACGACGGGCAATGGATGGTGAACCATTATATTCGTGTTGCACAAAAAGCTGCCGAACATCACGTGATGCTGGATGCCCACGAACCTGTCCGCCCAACCGGGTTACAGCGTACTTACCCAAACTGGATGGCCAGTGAAGCCGGAAGGGGAAATGAATACAACGCTTTTAGTAAAGGCAACCTTCCTGAACACGAAACGATTATGCCGTTTACCAGGCTGATGGGCGGACCGATGGACTATACGCCGGGTATTTTCAAGCTCAAAAACTATGCTGCTAACCCGGAAAGGCAGGTGCACACTACGCTGGCAAAACAATTAGCTTTATACATTACCATGTACAGTCCGTTGCAAATGGCGGCAGATTTACCGGAGAATTACGAAAAACACCCGGATGCTTTTCAATTTATCAAAGATGTAGCCACCGATTGGGACGATACAAAAGTATTGGAAGCCGAACCTGGCGATTACATCACCATTGCCCGTAAAGAAAAGAATAGCGATAACTGGTTTATTGGTGCAATTACAGATGAAAACAGCCGGAATAGCACGATTTTGTTGAACTTTCTGGATAAAGGTAAAAAATATACGGCTACTGTTTATGCCGATGGTGTAAATGCGGACTGGAAATCAAACCCGGAATCTTACCAAATCAAAAAGATGATGGTTACTTCAGCAACAAAATTAAACCTGAAGCTGGCAAAAGGCGGCGGTGCAGCAATTAGTATTAAACCATTGTGATAAATAAAACTGCTGCTAATTATGCAAGTGATTTAAAGCCTGTTTAAATTTTATGCAGAAAAAATGCCAATGCTTCTTTTACCCTATAAAATTTGGTGCCATCAACAATTTTTCTAAACCAAAAGCTAAAGGTTCACCAGTTTTTGGGTGATAAAAGAAGCATTGAAAATAACTACAATACAATCCGGGCAAGCTCTCAATTATATCAAAATCATGCATATCAAATATCTATGCCTTGTAATTATTCTGGTTTTTAGCACCTGTATTTGCTTTGCCAAAGAAAAATATGGCGCAACTATTCCCTGGACAACCTATGAAGCAGAGCAGATGAAAACGACCGGAACTGTGCTTGGGCCAAAGTATGGTCCTTATCAGGTCGAAACAGAATCATCCGGACAAAAATGCGTAAAGCTCAAGGCTAAAGGGCAATTTGTTGAGTTTACATCTTCTGTTATTGCCAACAGTTTGGTAATAAGATACAGTCTCCCCGATAAAAAGGAAGGGAACGGCTTGAATGCAACATTGGGTATTTATAAAAACGGAAAACTTATCGGGCATCATGCAATTTCATCCCGCTATTCCTGGCTGTATGGAAAATATCCGTTTACCAATAATCCTGATGCCGGAGAGCCAAGGAATTTTTATAATGAAATAAGGATAACCGGTATTCAAATTAAAAAAGGCGATGTTATCCGGATACAAAAAGACGACCGCGAGCCGGATGAAGCTCCATACTGCATCATTGATCTGGCTGATCTTGAAAATATACCGCCAGCACTAAAAGCTCCTGCCAACTCTTTATCAATTAACGACAAAAGCTTTCTCGGAAGTGGTTTTAAGGATGATTATACCGAAGCGTTTAGAAATTGCATTGCTGAGGCGGCAAAGACCGGAAAAAGCGTATGGATTCCGGCCGGAACGTTTAAAATTACCGGGGATATTGTTGTGCCTGCAAATGTAACCGTTCAGGGCGCAGGGATGTGGTACACAATTTTAGCCGGGGACGAAACACTTTACACCGATGCAACCAAACGGGTGCGGATAAAGGGCAACGGCAGCAATATCCATCTTTCTGATTTTGCAATTACAGGCAAATTGAATTATAGAAGCGATAGCGAACCTAACGACGGTATTGTTGGGTCTTACGGCACAAACTCTACTATTTCCCGTCTTTGGATAGAACATACAAAAGTTGGGATGTGGATCGAAAACTCCAGCAAACTGAAAATTACCGATTGCCGGATGCGGAACACCATTGCCGACGGGATAAATTTTTGTGTCGGGATGAACCAATCCACCATTAAAAATTGCACAACGAGAGGTACAGGAGATGATTGCTTTGCTATTTGGCCCACAGTTTATGACAAACAGCTATTTTCGCCAGGGCATAACCTGGTAACGCATTGTACTGCCCAACTGCCATTTCTGGCCAATGGATCCGCAATTTACGGCGGAGACAGCAATAAAATAGAAAACTGTTTATTTACTGATATTTCTCAAGGCTCGGCCGTTCTGATAAGCACCACCTTCCCAACAGAAAGTAAAGACAAAAGCATCAACAATAACTTTAGCGGCACAACGGTTGTTGCAGATTGCACTATAAAAACCAGCGGTGGTTTTGACCACGAGTGGGGTTGGCGTGCTGCAGTAGAGATTTGTATCGATAAAAGAAGCATCTCAGGAATTGAAATCAGTAACTTAAATATCGGGAACAGCTTATCTAACGGTTTAAGCGTAATTGCTAAAAATGAAGGTGAAAAAGTAGGCGTGCTATCCAACGCAATCCTGAAAAACGTCAATATTTCATCTTATGGAACCGCTGTAAAAGACAAACATGGTTTGTTTATTTCTAAAGGTGCGCATGGTAGTCTTATCATGATGAATTGTCATATTCCCGACCAAAAGAATGAATCCAAGAGTTTTGCTTTAAGTAGTAGATGAATTTGAAATGAAATGCTACATCAAAGAAATTATCTGTCAAGCTGATATTTCTTTAATTACCAAACCCTTTTTAAGTTTTTTAAAGAGCAACTCCTTTATTGATGCGGTTATTATTTTTGGTACAAACCATTTGGGTGCCTGTGGTTTGCGTATAATTGATGAGTTGGGCTTACCCGTTCCGGAAGAGATCGCCGTAATTTCTTTTGATGATTATTAACCTGAGTTCGATTAATCAGAAGGCAACAATTTGATTAGATGAAGCTTTTTGATAGGTAATAGCTGGTTTTTTAGGGAAGAAAGAATAGGCTATCAGTCCTGCAATAATATTCGAGACAAAATTGGCAAAAGACCGATGTCTTGAATGTTATATCTGAGATATATTTTTCAGTTCATCATTAACGGCCTCAATTACCGGCCTCTTACGCAACATTATCTTATCGTTCCTTGTCATCAGGCTGTTTTTCATATGGTTACGGATGCTTGTGATAAGGTGTATATCATTAACAAACAAGATGTCCGCTAATTTTTCTGAGATATATCCTTTGTCTGCAAAGGGTTTTCTAAACACTTCCCTTAGAAAGCCTTCGTTTTTAAGCGGTCCCCTATCGTCAACACTGGCCTGGGTAATAGCAAAATTCAATATTTCGCCTTTGTCGTTAATCACTATGTGCAGTTTGAAACCATAAAGCCCATTGTAGATCTACCAACCTCTGCCATTCCTTTGAATACCTTGTTTCTCTTGATACGTTTATTGTTGCAGGCCCTAATTGGCGTGGAACCTACAAAGGAAATACCCGTGCAACGGCCCAGGCAGCAGGTTTTCAAGAATATGGTTAGTGGCATAAGTACACTTTGGCTTAATTCTACAAAGCGGTTATAGGAAACGGCCTTCGGAAATTCCGGCTTCCTGTGCCGCTGAACGTAGAATAGATAAAAGTGCTTGAAACATCTAAACCCACTCAGATGGAACAGCAAGCAGATGGAAATTATTTCACTTTTTGATAGGATTGCCGGACGCTTTGGCTTATGGCCAAGTAGGAATGGTTGGGTAGACTTGTCAAAATCTTTGCAGAACCCATCTACAAGACAAAAAATACCGCTAATTTTAGTGTAGTCAATCATTTGAATTTATAGATAAGTATTTGAATGTCAGATACTTAAATATAAGATTGTTTTCTTTGATTGACTGTTTTTTCTCAAATTATTAATCGAACTCAGGTTGTTAAATAATCTCCTTAAAGTTGGTGATGAAATTAAGATGAAAGTTTTTGGAAGTGCTTTTGGAAGAAATTATCCGGTTATGATTCAACCTGCTTTTATCTACAAAGACAACGTAAAGATATTCCAATTAGCGGAAGCAAGTAAAATTCCAGATTATGCATTTTTGTATGAAGCAAACAAAGTCCGTTTTGCAGATGGCCAAATCACACACATTCAAAAATATCCGAACGGAAAATGGAAAAGTGCCGTTTTGGAAATTATAAACGGTTATAAATTCAACTTAAATTTCAAGCCAACTGCGCCGGATTTTAATGGAATTGAAGAAAGTGACCATGTGCGTTTCCGTTTTGTGCATGAAGTAAAAACCGGAGCAAAAACTTATCAGATCAATGATTGGGTTTCTATCAGCAATGATATCAAAGATTATGGTATTAAAAACCCGGAGTTGTTTTATAAATTTTATGAACCTGCTGTTGCCCAAAACCAAGATTCAGAACATAATTTTAAAGTCACCAGTTTAACTTATCAAGCTTCTGAAAAAGTGATTGCGGCTTTAAAAAAGGATCAGCATAATTCTTATATTTCGGTGGGTAAAAGCATTAATATCAACACCTTAAAATCAGAACAAGGGCGTGTTTACAGATTTCTTGCTGCGATGTTCCCTCAGGTTGAAAAGAAAAATATTGTTTTTAATGTTGATACCACACTGCAAAAAGGTTTTTGTACGATAAAAACAGTTGTGAAGCCGTCGGCCTGATAAACTTCGGATGCTTCTTTTATGCCTGTAAAAATTGGTGTCTGCATCAATTTAAAACCAAACGCTTACCATTTTTCAGGTGATAAAAGAAGTATACAAAACAGGTTGAACAAATTTTAAACCGGCTCTTAATTTCAGGCAGGCCACCTGTTCCCAAATATCTTGTTGCAGTTATTTATTCAGCTTGTCAGCTTTGCTTTGTTCCTCAGGGCGGGCAGCTAAAGTAACCGTTTGATTGATAATTACAGAAGGATCTATACCTTCTTTGTGCGCGGCAACAATGATTGGTAAAAAATCAGAATTAGTAACAAAAAGTTCGTATTCCTTTTCGGTCATGCCCAAAAACTGAAATAATTGTAAATTGCTGTCACTTTCGTGCCAGGTATCGATGTAATTATCAACTTCATTAAAAAGTGCATCACCTGAAAGACAATCCTTTATAAAATCAGACATCTATTTTCCTCCCTTTTTTTGCTGGTTTAATCAATTTTCCATAAGGGTCAAAAACACCCAAATGTTTACCTCTTTTGTTAAAAACCTCTATTTCTCCATGAAGTGAATCCCAAGTGTATAATCTATTGCCATCTTTCGACTTCCATCTTTTTTCTTTTGAAAAGACACCTGCAAACTCACATTCATCAAAAAAAGAAGGATCAGGGACCGGTTTACCAGACAAATTTTTATATTTAATCAAATATAAAAAATGGCTCAGATATAAAAAACATTATTTCATCCCCTCCTGGGACCACTTATATTAAACCTCTTTCTAATACTTCTTTTACCCCTGTAAAATTTAATTATTTCTCGGAAATAACAGATATTTGGCCGGATTTAATTCGACTGAATGTCTTTGATTGATTTTTTTACGCCGGTTGATGCCGCGCGTTTATTACCGGAAAACACGATTTTGACTGGTCGTCTCGGAACGTGTATCCAGATTTTTACCAAATCTTTTCCTGACCTTGAAAACCAAAAACCTGATCTGGCCATCATCGGTGTGCAGGAAGACCGCAATGCAGACGGCAACACCGGCTGCGCGCTTGGCCCGGATTATATCCGCGAAAAATTGTACCATTTATTTGAAGGAAGCAACAAAACCAAAATTGCTGATCTGGGCAATATCCGCCGCGGCGAAACGGTAATCGATACTTATGTCGCCGTAAAAACCGTGCTGGCCGAACTGATTAAAATGGATATTCTGCCGATTTTGATTGGCGGCAGCCAGGATTTAACGTACGCGCAATATCTTGCCTACGAAGTGCTGGGGCAGAAAGTTGATTTGGTGGTGGTGGATGCAAAACTGGATATGGAAGACGACAACTTTCAGGATAGTATTGAAACTACTTCCGCCGCATTTCTCAACAAAATTTTTATGCACCAGCCGGATATGTTGTTCAATTTCAGCAACTTAGGTTATCAAACATATTTTGTAAACCAGGAGCGTTTGGCGATGATGGAAAAGCTGTTTTTCGATGCGCACCGTTTGGGCAATTTAAGCGGAAAAATCCAGCTGACCGAACCAGTGATCCGCAATGCCAGCATGATTAGTTTTGATGTTGGGGCAATTCGTTCTTCGGATGCGCAAGCCAATTTTAACACCAGCCCCAATGGTTTTTATGGCGAAGAAGCCTGCCAGATTTGCCGTTATGCGGGTTTTAACGATAAGCTCAGTTCCATTGGTTTTTACGAATTTAACCCGGCTTACGATAGCAACGGGCAAACGGCAATGTTGCTGGCGCAGATGGTGTGGTACTTTATCGATGGCTTTTACAATCGCAAAAAAGATTTCCCGGTGCACCCGAAATCACAATATTTGATTTATAAAACGAGTTTAAAGCATGAAGAACATGAACTGGTTTTTGTAAAAAGCAAAAAGTCCGACCGTTGGTGGATGCAGATTCCGTATCCTTCGGCAGGTTCTAAAAACGAGCGTTTCCATTGGGTGCCATGCCATTATGACGATTATTTGTTGGCGGTTTCCGGAGAAATGCCCGATCTTTGGTGGCGCACTTATCAAAAATTAATCTGAAAACCTTTGCCAACATCAGCATACTTCTTTTACCACATAAAAATTGATATGAAAAAAATACTGTTTTTAATGCTGTCTGCTTCGCCTTTCTTGGCCAATGCACAAACAGCTGTTTATGATCTGAAAGGAAAAATCGGCACGCTGGGCCAGCCTGCAAAAGCGTTTTTGATCCATCGCGAAAAAGGACAAAATATGACGGATTCTGTTGCCCTGGTAGCCGGAACTTTCGAGTTTAAAGGGAACCTCAGCGCAGCAACACAGGCACTTTTGCTAATTGACCATGCAGGGACCGGCCTCAATAGCTTGGGCAGAGGTGCCGATGTGCTGAATTTGTATCTCGAAAACGGGACTGTTATGGTCAACGGAAAAGATTCGGTAAAAACAGCAAAAATTACGGGTTCTAAGCTGAACGATGACAACGTAAAACTGGCCGCCGCCATCAAACCGGTGCTGGATAAAGCGCAGGTTTTGAGCAATCAATATCAGCAAGCTGCAGAAGCCGACCGGCCAAAGCTGGCCGATAAGTTTAAAGATTTGCAAGCTGAGCAGAAAGTGATTTTGAAAGCCTTTATCCAGCAGCATCCGGCTTCTTTTGTCAGCATGGATGCGCTGCGGTCTTTCGGTGGCCCGTCTCCGAGTTACAGCGAAGTGATGCCGCTTTTCAGCACGTTGGCTCCGGCTGTACAAAATAGTGATAATGGGAAAGATTATAAAACCTCCATAGAAAAGTTAAGATCAACTTCCGTTGGTTCTATTGCGCCGGATTTTACACAAAATGACCCGACAGGCAAACCGGTTAGCTTGTCATCCTTCAAAGGAAAATACGTTTTGCTTGATTTTTGGGCTTCCTGGTGTGGCCCGTGCCGGCAGGAAAACCCGAATGTGGTAAAAGCTTACAATCAGTACAAGAATAAAAACTTTACAATATTGAGTGTTTCTTTGGATAAACCTGAAGGCAAACAAGCCTGGTTGCAAGCTATAAAAGACGATAATCTGGCTTGGAACCACGTTTCCGACCTGAAATTTTGGAACAATGATGTAGCAAAATTATACGGCATTCAATCCATTCCCGGAAATTTTTTGATCGATCCAACCGGAAAAATTGTAGCTAAAGATTTGCGCGGTGATGATTTGGAGCAAACTTTGGCGCAAATGCTGAAGTAAGGAAAGCCCGATCCCAGCTATTTCCAAAGGAGAGAGTTGGCTGCACTGGTCGTTCAAGTCCCTCTCTTTTGGAGAGGGATTCAGGGTGAGGCTTTTAATGCTTCTTTTATCAGGTAAAAGTTCAGATCAGGTCAAAACCAATATCTTTTCTAAAGTGCATGCCATCAAAATAAATCCGGGCAGCGTCTAAAGTAGCTTGTTGCAAAGCATCAAACATGGTATCCTGCAAACTTGTTACGGCCAAAACCCGCCCGCCGGAAGTTTTAATTTCTCCGTTTTCCAGCTTTGTTCCGGCCTGAAAAATGATTGAGCCGCGTACATTTTCAATGCCGGAAATTATTCTGTTTTTCAAGTATTCGCCTGGATAACCGCCAGCAACACACATTACCGTTGCCGCAATCTGATTGGAAATTTTCAGGTCAATTTCATTTAGTCTTTCTTCGGCCACAGCTTGTAAAATTTCTACCAAATCGTTTTCAATCCGTGGTAAAACCGATTCCGTTTCCGGGTCGCCCATGCGGCAGTTGTATTCGATCACGTAAGGTTCGCCGCCGCAATTCATCAAACCAATAAAAATAAAACCTTTGTACGGGAGATTGTCTTGTTGCAAACCTTTCATCGTCGGGACCACAATGCGTTCTTCAACTTTGGCCATAAAAGCCGCATCTGCAAACGGCACCGGCGAAACCGAACCCATTCCGCCCGTATTTAAACCGGTATCGCCTTCGCCAATGCGTTTGTAGTCTTTGGCTTCTGGCAAAATTTTATAATTTTTGCCATCGGTCAGCACAAAAATAGAAAGTTCTATGCCTTGCAAAAACTGTTCAACAACAACTTTAGAACTTGCCGCGCCAAATTTTGCATCGCGCAGCATGGCTGTTAATTCGTGTTGCGCTTCTTCCCAGCTGGTACAAATTAAAACACCTTTTCCGGCTGCTAAGCCATCGGCTTTTAATACAATTGGCAAGCCATGTGTGGCGAGATAAGCCAAACCTTCCTGCAAAGTTTCGGGCGTAAAAGTCTTGGAAGCAGCGGTCGGAATGCTGTTTTTAAACATGAATTCTTTGGAAAAATCTTTGCTGCCTTCCAATTGTGCGGCGGCTTTTTGCGGGCCGATTACGGGAACGTTTTTGAGTAGTTCATCTGCCAGAAAAAAATCATGGATACCTTTTACCAGCGGTTCTTCCGGCCCAACCAGCACCAGATCAATGCTGTTTTTATGCACTAAATTTTTGACTGCTTCAAAATCGTTCACGCTGATGTTGACGTTCTCACCGTAAATTCCGGTTCCGGCGTTACCAGGTGCAATAAACAGGCGTTCGCATTTGGGGCTTTGTGATAATTTCCAGGCAAAAGCACTTTCTCTTCCGCCGGATCCAAGGAGCAGGATATTCATAAAGCCAAAGATAGAATTTGCAGGAAGAAATGTTGATGGTTTATTGGAACAACTAAACCTTATAATTAGGGTGAATAACAACTTTGAGCCCAATAAAATCTTTATTAACAGTATCAACTATCGTATTGAAAAAATCCATAATAGTTGCATAAGTATTATCAAATGAAACCAAGGAAATAACCTGGATTGGATAGTTTTTAAAATTTTGCTGGTAGGAGAGGTTATTATCGATTGTAATTAGTGTAGTAAAATTATTTTGAACCATTAATTGCAGCAGCTCACCATTTTGCTTGCCCAGCCAACGCATATCTTTGGTCGTAGAAACTTCAAATCCCCAGTCAGCAAAACGATATTTTAGTTTTACCGGCAGGTTTTCATCTAATAATAGTTTCATCTAAGATGCTTTCCGGAGATTCAAAATGGTTAGCGCCCCAGGCAATCACGCCTTCTGCCTGTTCCAAACTTACACTTGGAAAATCGTCTAAAAATTCATTGATAGAAATTCCTTTTTTTAAATGCCAGAACAAGCTTTGTACAGGTACACGCGTTCCTTTAAACACTGGTTTTCCAAACTGAATGTTTGGATCGACGTTGATGAAATCCGAAATTTTTCCCATGATTACAAATATAATAAAGGTTGGTGAATAGTGTTTTGTGTAAGATCGATTAGCCATCAACTAAAGCAAAAAATATAGTGCTAAAAGAAGCAATTTCAAAACCTACTCCATCGTTAAGCTAAAAGATGCGGTTTTCAATCAAAATCCGTAATTTTACCTGCCATTATGGCCTCGGTTGTGGATGGCGTAATTGTTGCAAACGAAGAATTTTATCTTAAGATTAAATACATGTTGGGATTTATCAGTAAACTTTTCGGTAACAAATCGGAGAGGGATGTAAAAGGCGTACAGCCTTTGGTAGAAAAAATAAAAGCAGAATTTGCCAAGCTGGAGCAGATCAGCAACGATGAATTGCGTGCAAAAACCATCGATTTTAAAGCAAGGATCAGCAGTGGATTGGAAAAGACTGATGCACAAATTAAAGCCGCAAAAGAAGAAGCAGAAAACGATTTATCAATAGAAGTGAACCGTAAAGTGGAGCTTTATTCGGAAATAGACAAGCTGGAAAAAGACCGCAACAAAGAACTGGAAGTAATTTTGATGGAAATTTTGCCGGAAGCTTTTGCGGTGGTAAAAGAAACAGCCCGCCGCCTGGCCAACAACAAAACACTGGAAGTTACAGCTACTGATTTCGACCGCGAATTGGCTGCTTATAAAAAGAACGTTTTAATTTCGGGCGATAAAGCTATCCACCATAACTCCTGGCTGGCAGCCGGAAACGAAGTAACCTGGAACATGGTGCATTACGATGTGCAGTTAATTGGTGGTGTCGTTTTGCATGAGGGGAAAATTGCTGAAATGGCAACCGGTGAAGGTAAAACGCTTGTGGCAACTTTGCCTGCTTACCTAAATGCACTGGCTGGGCAAGGTGTACATATCGTTACAGTGAATGATTATCTGGCGCGAAGAGATAGCGAATGGATGGGGCCATTGTATGAGTTTCATGGTTTATCGGTGGATTGTATTGACCGGCACGAACCAAATTCTGAAGAACGCAGAAACGCTTACTTAGCCGATATTACTTTCGGAACCAACAACGAATTTGGTTTTGATTACCTGCGTGACAACATGACACGCAGCCCGGAAGAATTAGTGCAGCGCAAACTGCATTATGCCATGGTGGATGAGGTGGATTCGGTATTGATTGACGATGCCCGTACGCCGCTGATTATTTCCGGCCCGGTCCCACGCGGAGATGAGCACGAGTTTTATGATTTGAAACCACGCATTGAGCGTTTGGTGAATGCACAAAAAAGTTTGGTAACTGCTAAATTAAACGAAGCCAAAAAACAGATAGCCGAAGGTAAAACAGGCGTAGAAGAAGGTGGTTTGGCCTTACTTCGCGCGCATCGTGGTTTGCCGAAAAATAAAGCATTAATTAAGTTTTTAAGCGAGCAGAATATCAAACCGGTGCTCAACAAAACTGAAAACTACTACATGCAAGACCAGAATAAAGAAATGCCGAAAGTGGATACGGAGCTTTATTTTGTGATTGATGAAAAAAATAATCAGGTAGAATTGACCGAAAAAGGTATCGAGCTGATTACCACTTCAGGCGAAGACCCGCACTTTTTTGTGATGCCGGATGTGGGAACAGAAGTTGCCGATATTGAAAAATCCGGTTTATCTGCAGAAGAAAAAGTTGCCAAAAAAGATGAGCTGATGCGGGATTTTTCGATCAAATCAGAGCGTATCCACTCGGTAAACCAATTACTGAAAGCTTACACTTTGTTTGAACGCGATACTGAATACATTTTGGATGACGGCAAAGTAAAAATTGTGGATGAGCAAACCGGCCGTGTGCTGGATGGGCGCCGTTATTCTGATGGCTTGCACCAGGCTATTGAAGCCAAAGAAAATGTAAAAGTAGAAGATGCATCTCAAACTTTTGCTACGGTTACGCTTCAAAATTACTTCCGGATGTACCACAAATTATGCGGTATGACAGGTACAGCCGTTACAGAAGCTGGCGAGTTTTGGGAAATTTACAAGCTGGATGTGGTTGAAATTCCAACCAATACACCGGCAAGCCGCTCTGATCGCCAGGATTTGGTTTACCGCACCATGCGCGAAAAATACAATGCTGTTGCCGATGAAATTGTGGCTTTAACACAAGCTGGCCGCCCGGTTTTGGTAGGTACAACATCAGTAGAAATCTCCGAATTACTGAGCCGGATGTTAAAATTGCGCGGCATCAAACACAACGTTCTCAACGCAAAACTGCACCAGAAAGAAGCAGATATTGTAGCCGAAGCAGGTAAAAAAAGCACCGTTACCATTGCAACAAATATGGCTGGACGTGGTACGGATATTAAGTTGGGCGAAGGTGTAAAAGAAGTTGCAGGTTTGGCCATTGTCGGTACAGAACGCCATGAATCACGCCGGGTTGACAGGCAATTGCGCGGTCGTTCCGGTCGTCAGGGCGATCCGGGTTCTTCCCAGTTTTTCGTTTCACTGGAAGATGATCTGATGCGTTTGTTTGGTTCCGAGCGGATTTCCGGACTGATGGTGAAAATGGGTATTGAAGACGGCGAAGTAATCCAGCATTCGATGATCACCAAATCCATCGAGCGCGCACAGAAAAAAGTAGAAGAAAACAACTTCGGTATCCGCAAGCGTTTGCTGGAATACGATGATGTGATGAACTCACAGCGTACCGTAATCTACACACGTCGTAAAAATGCTTTGTTTGGAGAAAGGCTTGATGTCGATTTAAACAATACCATTTTTGATGTGGCAGAAGACGTGGTAACCGAATACAAGGATGCCAACAATTACGAAGGTTTCCAATTGGAAATGATCCGTTTGTTTTCTGTTGATACAGAACTTACTGCGGACGAATTTGCCGGTAAAAATATTTCCGGTTTGGTAGAAAAAGCTTTCCATGAAATAACCGATTACTACAAACGGAAATCAGAAGCGATTGCCAAACAAGCTTATCCGGTTTTAAAAGATGTTTTTGATACGCGTGGCAACATGATCGAAAACATCATTGTGCCATTTACGGATGGCGTTCACGGGATACAAGTTGCAGTTCCGTTGCAAAAAGCGATTGAAAACGATGGCCATGAAGTGTTGAAATCCTTTGAAAAAAATGTGGTTTTGACTTTTATTGATGATGCCTGGAAAGAGCATTTGCGTGAAATGGACGAGTTGAAGCAATCGGTACAAAACGCCGTTTATGAGCAAAAAGATCCGTTGCTGGTTTATAAATTTGAAGCTTTTGAATTGTTCCGCCAGATGCTGACGAATGTGAACAAGGAAATTGTAAGTTTCCTGTTTAAAGGAGGTATCCCTGTTCAGCAGCAACCCGAAGAAATCCGCGAAGCAAAACCGGAACCGAAACTGGATATGCGCCAGATGCGTGTTTCTAAACCGCAACTGGTGCACGAAACTAACGGCGTTCCTGACGAAGATACCCGTGAACTTCAAAAACCAATGCCGGTAAAAGCAGAGCAGAAAATTGGCCGCAACGATCCCTGCCCTTGCGGTAGCGGCAAAAAATACAAAAATTGTCACGGTGTCGGAGCCGCGTAAACGAGTTTCTAAACACACAATGGCAGCCAAAAATTTATACGGTAAAAGAAGCATCCGAAAAAAGTTAACATTTCGGATGCTTCTTTTATCGATGTTTTTTCTGACTACAATTTCCTTTGCGCAAACACGCGGCGAGGTAGAAGTGATCAAAGATCCGCGGATTGATTCTATCATCGCACGCCGTTTGCTGCCAACAAAATCTGCTTTGGGAAAGATCGGAAACAGTTCCGGCTACGGTTATCGTGTCCAGTTTTTTATCAGCCCGGACCGAAATGAAATCTATTCCAAGCAGGCTGCTTTTAATCAATTGTTCCCGGACCTGCGCACGTACATTATCTACCAGGAACCGAATTATAAAATTAAAGCAGGCGATTTCAGAACGCGGCTGGAGGCGCAAAAACTAATGCGTGATATTCGGCCGCAGTTCCCGACGTTGTTCCTGGTTTCCGAAAAAATCAATCTCCCAAAATTGGAAACTACCGATGTTAAAAACTAAAATCCAGGAAATTGCTAAAAATATCCATCAGGATGTGATTGCCAACCGCAGGCATTTGCACCAACATCCGGAGCTTTCTTTTCATGAAGAAAACACCTATCAGTTTGTTGCTTCTAAGCTGGATGAACTGGGCATTACCTATAAACGCATGGCCGGAAACGGGTTGGTCGCTTTGTTAAAAGGCGAAAAACCGTCGGATCAGGTGCTTGCTTTACGCGGAGATATGGACGCTTTGCCGATTTTGGAAGCGAACGATGTGCCATACAAATCGCAAAATCCGGGTGTGATGCACGCTTGCGGCCATGATGTGCACACGTCGTCTTTGCTGGGAACGGCGAATATTTTAAATCAGTTAAAACCGGAATTTGGCGGCACGGTAAAGTTTATTTTTCAACCAGCAGAAGAAAAGCTACCAGGTGGCGCAAGTTTAATGATTGCAGAAGGCGTACTGGAAAACCCAAAACCGCAAGCCGTTTTGGGCCAGCATGTGATGCCTTTGATCGATGCCGGAAAAGTAGGTTTTCGTGCCGGAGAATACATGGCTTCTACCGATGAAATTTATGTAACCGTAAAAGGAAAAGGCGGGCACGGCGCGCAGCCACAGCAAAATGTCGATCCTGTAATTATTACGGCGCATATTTTAACGGCTCTGCAACAGATAGTTAGTCGTTTTGCAGATCCGAAATCGCCCTCAGTTTTATCTTTTGGGAAAGTGATTGCAAACGGCGCAACCAACGTTATCCCGAATGAAGTTTATCTGGAAGGGACTTTCCGTACGATGGATGAAGTCTGGCGTAAAGAGGCACACATCCGCATGAAAAAAATGGCGGAAGGCATGGCTGAAAGTATGGGCGGAAGCTGCGATTTTGAAATCAGGAAAGGTTATCCTTTTTTGATCAATGAAGAAAAACTAACTGCCCATGTTCGTGCTTTTGCAGAAGATTATCTTGGAAAAGAAAACGTATTGGATTTGGATATTTGGATGGCAGCCGAAGATTTTGCTTATTATTCACAAGTTGCTGATGCCTGTTTTTACCGTTTGGGAACACGGAACGAAGCGCGCGGCATCACTTCGTCTGTGCATACGCCAACGTTTGATGTGGATGAAAGTTCGCTCGAAGTAAGTACCGGTTTGATGGCTTATCTGGCTTTAAAGCAGTTGGGAAATTAAGTTTGATGCTTCTTTTATCGGTATAAAATTGGTATTAAATTTTTGTCATTTCGACCGCAGGGAGAAATCTTCTTCAAAGCAACTTGTATTATTCGATGAAGATTTCTCCCTGCGGTCGAAATGACAAAATAGGTTTCATTTAGTAAAAATGCTGGTCACATTTACAATCTTCCAACCATCGCTGCATTCATTCATAGTGATGTAATTAACGCGTGTAAAAACCGGATATTTCATTTGTACTTTAACTAAAGCATAATGCTCACGTGTTTCTAAAACAGCATAATTAGTTGTACAATTTTGCTGCACGCCACGCAAACTTTTCATTTGGTTAATGATCTGCTTTTTGGTCGCTGCAAATATTTTGTCGCCGCTCATGATCCCAAAAGCTGCTTTGTCTGCAATAATATCTGTCAGGCCGTCGCATATCCCGCGGGCATCGGCATCAATAAAAGCATCAATAGAAAATTTCATACTTAATGCAGCACGGGTTTTTGGTTTGTCGGCTTTTGCGCTTCCGATTAAAAGTATCAAACTTAGGATAACTGAAGTGAATTTAATTGTTTTCATGATTTTATTTTAAAAAAATTTATAGTGATAAATAGTGTTTTACTTGGATAAAATAGTGTCAATCTTGTAAACGGTTTTTTTACAATTATGGGTGATAAAAGAAGTTTACTTGTAAAATAGAGTTGATGAAATGCTCCTTAAAAAGTTTAAAAAATTAATACTGACGTGATCATCAATATAAGATTCTATGTATGCGATCACATAGAACATATAAACTACGTTTTCAACTTGGATCAACATGATGAACTGTTTTAATATTAGTTAATAATTGCGTCGGATAACATTGGCCAGCTTTGTAACTTCAACCGGATTGATGCTGTATTTTAAAACAGTAACTAAACTGCTGTCCAGCATTCTTCGAACATCTTCTTTCGAACACTTCAAAACTTTGTGGTCATAGTTTTCCTGATAAAGTAATTGTTGCTCCTGGTTATAAAATTTAATGGTTTGTTTTTTTGGTGAATGGATATTGCTTTCGATTACCCAGAAGCCATTAACCGGAGTTTGCAAATTTGTTTTTTGCTGAGCTTGTACAGCAGATCCTACGCTTAGTAGAATAATGAACATCATTTTTTTCATTTTTACATCTGTAATCCTTGTGGATTATGAATGTAAAGTTCCGTGATCCGGAAGCTGAATTAACCCGTCATAAAACGGTATTTGGATAAGTACAATCACGTGATTTTAACAGGTAATTGTATGCAGCTGACCCATATATAATTTTAATTGGTATTGGCTTCACACTAAGTTTTAATACTTAATTTTACATCGGCTTATATCGAAGTATAATGAAGAAATGTATAGTGCTGATACTGTTTTTAGGATGCTTTTTTAGTGCTTTTGCACAGCAGATCAATCGTTTTAATCCTGATACGGTTAAAACAATTGTAATAGATTCTGCCGTGGCAACCATACGCGGAAGGAGCGGTTTGAATGCACAGGATTTTATCGATCAGATTGTGCGTGATACCAGCTTTTACGAAGCTTTCCGAAACATGAAAAAGTATGCTTTTACTGCCGAGAACCGCGTTTATACTTATGATAAAAATGATAAAGTGGACGGGAAAATTTATCGAAAATTAAAACATAGCAACGTTACCGGAACACACAAAATCCAATATCTGGCCAAGCGTGACAGCGGACAAGTTTACAAACGCAACGGGAAATATGAATTGTATACCACTGAAATGTTTGATTACATTTTTATGAATGCATACAATTCTGACTTTGTAAAAGGCGGAGATTCGCCAAACTCCGGCGGTAAGAATCAATCTTATAAAGACAAGTTAAAAACATTGATCTTTAGTCCGGGCAGGCCGGTAAGCGGTATTCCTTTTATCAGTAAAAAAACAGAAATTTTCTCGCCGGAAATGCGAAACTTGTATCGTTATGATTTTGCAAAAGGTACTTATTTGGATTCGATTCCGGTTTATCGTTTTAAAGTAATACAGCGTCCAAGTTTAAATCAAGATCAGAAAGATGAAGTGATGATCAAGGAACTGACTACTATTTTTGACCGGCGTAACTTTCAAATTTTAGGCCGTTATGTTGATATGAAATTTAAGAATATGGTGATGGATTTTAATGTGCAAATGAACATTGAACTGAACCGTTTTGATGGAGAATTATTGCCAACTAAAATCAGTTATCAGGGAAATTGGGATGTTCCTTTTCATAAAGAAGAACGTGCAAGTTTCCTGGTTTTACATAAAGATTATCAGTTAGAAAAGTGATTTTTATCAACTCAATTTTTTCTCCATCAACCAATCTTGTTGTAAATCGTTTCCTAAATTAAATTGTAAAATACCGCTTTTTACAAATCCCCAATTGTGATAAAAATCAATGGCTTTCTGGTTATTTTCCCAAACGCCCAAAATCAGTTTTTGAGCCTGATGATCCAAAGTAAAATCAATTGCAAACTGCATTAAAGCTGCACCAACTTTCTGGTTGTGATAAGCTTTGGCAACATACAATCTGGAAAGTTCTGCTGCTTTTATGCCGGTAAAAGAAGCATCAGCCGGATTCAAAATTAATTTCATACAACCAATTGGTATACTGTTTTTACAAGCATAAAAACAGTATGCATTCGGATCTGATAATTCCTGATTGATCTTTTCAACGCTAAAACTTTCAGTTAAATATTGTGCCATATCCTGCGGATCATTAAATTGAGCAAAAGTTTCTGCAAACAAATTGGCACCCAATTTGGCAAAATCAGCAGCTTCTTCTGGTTTTACTTTGCGGATAGTAATTTCCGGGTTCATGATAATTGAAGGAAGGACCCTCTCTTTTGGAGAGGGCAGGATGAGGCTTTAAAACTCAGCATTTTTTGGGAAACGAGGAAAAGGGATCACGTCGCGGATATTGCCCATGCCGGTTACAAACTGCACCAAACGCTCAAAACCCAAACCAAAACCGGCGTGTTCGCAAGTGCCAAAGCGGCGCGTGTCCAAATACCAATCCAGCTCTGCTTTCGGGATGTTCATTTCGTCCATGCGTTGTTCCAGTTTATCCAAACGTTCTTCGCGCTGCGAGCCGCCAACCATTTCGCCAATTCCGGGAAATAAAATATCCATTGCCCGAACGGTTTTTCGTCCGGCTGCGTCCGGCTCGTTCTGGCGCATATAAAAAGCTTTGATCTCTGCCGGATAATCGGTTAAAATCACCGGTTTTTTAAAGTGTTTTTCTACCAGATAACGTTCATGTTCCGATTGCAGATCCGCGCCCCAGCCTTCAATCAAATAATTAAATTTTTTCTTTTTGTTTTGGGATGAATTTTTCAGGATTTCAATCGCTTCGGTATAAGTCAACCGCTCAAAATCCTGATCCAAACAAAACTGTAGTTTCTCCGGCAAACCCAAATCCAGGCGTTCATTTTGCGGCTTTTGCTTTTCTTCTTCGGCCAAACGCTGCGCTAAAAACTCCAGGTCGTCCGCATTTTTTTCCAATGCTTCTTTTATCACGTATTTTAAAAGTGCTTCGGCCAAATCCATATTATCCTCCAAATCATTGAAAGCCATTTCCGGCTCGATCATCCAAAACTCGGCTAAATGGCGCGTTGTGTTTGAGTTTTCTGCACGGAAAGTTGGACCGAAAGTATAAACATCGCTTAAAGCCATCGCGCCCAATTCGGCTTCTAACTGACCGGAAACGGTTAAATTTGTTGCTTTTCCGAAGAAATCTTCCTTGTAATCAATCTCGCCCTGATCTGTTTTTGGAACGTTTTGCAGATCGAAATTGGTAACATGGAAAGTTTCGCCTGCGCCTTCCGCATCAGAGGCAGTGATAATTGGTGTTTGCAGATTCACAAATCCACGTTCCTGAAAAAACTGGTGCACAGCAAACGCCAGCGTATTCCGCACCCTAAAAACAGCAGCAAAAGTGTTGGTGCGGAAACGTAAATGTGCAATTTCGCGCAAAAATTCCAGGCTGTGTTTTTTGGGTTGAAGCGGATATTTCTCCGGATCGGAATCGCCCAGGATTTCTATCGATGCTGCTTTTACCTCTACTTTTTGGCCTTTCCCCAGCGAGGCAACCAATGTTCCGGTTATGCTGATGGCCGCGCCGGTAGTGATGCGTTTTAAAAGCGTTGGGTCAGTGTTTTCAAAATCAACCACAATTTGCAGGTTTTGATTGGTCGAGCCGTCATTCAGGGCAATAAACTGATTGTTGCGGAAAGTGCGCACCCAGCCTTTTACCGTGGTTTCAAATCCGGTTTCTCCGCTTTGCAAAAGCGATTTGATTTTTGTTCGCTGACTCATAAATACTCCTTTTTTGGAGCGGCGAAAATACGGTTTATTCAGCACAGATAATTTCCGGACTTGTATTTTTAAACAGCAGTAAAATTGTGATCCGTGTAAACAAAAGTTTTTTGGCAGGGTTAGCAATTACAATCAGCATTAATTAATTTCTATATGAAAACTCAATTCAACATAAAAACAAGTTTTGCAAAAGGTCAAACCAAGTTTCACCTTTTTGTGGGCGCACTAATGTTTGTATCCGCAAGTTTAGCCTCCTGCAACAGCAACAATAATGGTGGGAAAACTACTGCCAGCCATGATACTTCGAGCGCGGTTAGCAACCGGGTAGATACAATGGGAAGCGGTAGCAAGCAGCCATAATGGATTGAAACTGAAAATTACCTGCTAAAAGAGCTGTCGTGAATATTCAAGGCGGCTCTTTTTGTTTAAAATCCTATCAAAAATGTAAAAACCATTTAATTGCATAGCGCGTAAATTTTACTATTGTTTAATATTCAAACTGCTTGATAAAAATCATACGCAGACTTAAACAAATCATATATGCTTGTGTTGAAAGCAAACTTGTTACAACGTTCAATTTTAATTATTTATGAAATTTTCAGCCACATCACTTTTTAATTTAAAAACCGGTAAAGCCAGGCTTTACTCGTTTGTTTTTGCTATCGCGACAGCAGGTTTTTCTTTAACTGCTTGCAACAGCAACACCAAAACAGCCAGCACTACTGATAGCAGCAACACCACAACTGCAACTACAGATACTACTGCATCATCAGCCAAAAAATTAACGCCGAAAGGACCAAAACCAGTCTGGGCACCAAACATGGCACCGGAAATGCAGGTGGTAATTGAAAAACTGATAAGCTACGGCGATAAGCCAACTGCCACGTTAAGTGCGGTTGAGGCCCGTAAAAACCACACGCCAACTGATGCAGTGATGGACGTGATGAAAGAAAACAACATCCCGATGCCACCGATGAACGTGGATACGATGGGCAAAGAAATCCCATCTGTAGGCGGCAATATCCACATCCGTGTTTATACGCCCAAAACCAAAAAAGACAGTTACCCGGTAATTGTTTATTATCATGGCGGCGGTTTTGTAATTGCCAATATTGATGTTTACAATGCTTCTGCACAGGCTATGGCCGAGCAGGTTGGTGCAGTTGTAGTTTCTGTAGCTTATCGTTTGGCACCGGAGCATAAATTTCCGACTGCACATGATGATGCTTATGCTGCTTATGCCTGGACGGTTAAAAATGCTGCTTCTATCAAAGGCGATCCAAAAAAGATTGCTGTTTTGGGCGAAAGTGCCGGCGGTAATTTAGCCGTAGCAACTGCTATTGCCGCACGCGATAAAGGCATTATGCTGCCAACTCATATTGTGAGTGTTTACCCGATCGCACAGGCCGATACCACCACCGCATCTTATGTAAAAAATGCAAACGATGTGCCTTTAAGCCGTGCCATGATGGTTTGGTTCACTAAAAAATATGTGCGTACGATGGCTGATGCAAAAGACCCGCGCATTTCGCTTACCATGGCTAATTTGAAAGGGTTGCCAGCCACAACAATTATTACTGATGAGTACGATCCGTTGCAAAGTGATGGTATGATGCTGGCCGATAAAATGAAAGCAGCAGGCGTAACCGTAACCAGCAAAAATTATGATGGCGTAACCCACGAATTTTTCGGTATGGCAACCGTAATTCCGCAAGCTAAAGAGGCACAGGCTTTTGCAGCAAGCGAACTTAAAAAAGCTTTTGGTATGTAATCCATATCAGTTTTTAGGTAATAAAAAGAGCTGTTCTGCAATTGCAGGGCAGCTCTTTTTTGTTTTTTTCGGATTCAATCCTGTATTTTATGGCCAATATTGGTTTCAATAAAATGCAGCGTGGTACTTACGGCCGATACTGTTTTTATCAACCTTTTTTCTGTATCGATCGCCCAAACAAATAAACAGAATCACAGTTTAGCAAGTCATGACTGAAAATGACCTAAAACCAAGTATTTCTATTTTGATGCCGGTGTACAATCAGGCCAATTTCATCAGCCGCGCTATCCAAAGTTTACTCATCCAAAATTATCAAAACTGGGAACTGATCATCATCAACGATGGTTCTACCGATCATTTGGAAAGCATCGTTTCGGCTTATTTGGATCATCCGCAAATCGTTTATCTCCAAAACAAAGAAAATAAAGGTTTGGGTGCGGCTTTGAACCAGGGTTTGGCAAAAGCGAAGTTTAATTTGATTGCTTATTTGCCTGCGGATGATGTTTATTACAACGATCACCTGCAATCGCTAATTAATAAACTGAACGAAAACCCGAAAAATGTACTGGCTTTTTCAGGTATCCGCCATCATTATAACCGCTATGCCAACGGAAAATTAGAAGGTTTCTGGCTGCAATTGGTGCAATGCCTTCACAAAAAAACCAATGACCTTTGGATGGAAAGGCAGGAGCTGGTTACCGATGATCTCAACCGCATGTTTTGGAATAAATTAGCCCTAAAAGGAGCATTTGCCGGAACCGGAAAAATTACCTGCGAATGGGTCGATCATCCGCAGCAGCGATATAAAATTATTCAGGAACCACTGGGCGGCATCAATCCGTACAAATTATATTACGGGCTGAAGCAACCTTTGCGTTATCACACCACGATGGGAAATCTGATTGATGAGATCAGTTTTTACAAACCTTTTCGCCATCAAAATAAGGTTGATCCCAAAGGGTTAAAAATTGTAATTGTGGGCGAGTTGGCTTACAATGCCGAGCGGATTGTGGCTTTTGAAGAACAAGGCCACCAGCTTTACGGCCTTTGGATGCGCGATCCGTACTGGTACAACACAGTTGGCCCGCTGCCTTTTGGCAATGTAGAAGATATACCTTACGAAAACTGGCAGCAGCGGATTGCAGAGATCAAACCGGATATAATTTACGCTTTATTGAACTGGCAAGCCGTGCCTTTCGCCCGCGAAATTATGCTGGCCGATACCGGAATCCCGTTTGTTTGGCATTTTAAAGAAGGCCCGCTGATTTGTATGGAGCATGGTTTATGGCCGGAATTGATTGATTTGCATACGCTTTCTGATGCGCAGATTTACTCCAGCCCGGAAATGCGCGACTGGTTCCTCCAATTTTTACCCGATAAAAACAGCATGACCATGATCCTGGATGGCGATTTGCCAAAGAAGGAATGGTTTAAACCGGAACAAACGCCGCTACTTTCAGATCAGGATGGCGAACTGCACACCGTTGTGCCCGGCAGGCCGATTGGTTTACATCCGCAAAATGTGGTTGATCTGGCCGAACAAAAAATCCACTTGCATTTTTATGGTGATTTTACGCACGGACAGTGGAAAGAATGGATCATCAAAACCCAAAAAATGGCCCCGGGCTTTTTGCACATCCACCCAAATGTAACACAGGAAAATTGGGTAAAAGAGTTTTCAGCTTACGATGCGGGCTGGCTGCATTTTTTTGAAAGCAAAAACGGCGGCGAAATGATGCGCGCCAATTGGGACGACCTCAATTATCCGGCGCGCATTGCCACGCTGGCGATGGCGGGTTTGCCCATGTTGCAGCGTGATAATTCCGGGCATATTGTGGCCATGCAATCGCTGGTAAAATCACTTGGTTTGGGTTTGTTTTTTAGTGATACCAAAGAACTCGGCCTGCAATTGGGCAACAAGCAAAAGATGCAGCAGATACGGCAAAATGTTTGGGAAAAACGGATGTTGTTTTGCTTTGATGAGCATGTGCCCGAGTTGATTTCCTTCTTTAAAAAAGTAATGGCAGCAAAAAACCCTTCTGCCAAAATCACCCAAAAACTTGTTGTAAAAACAGCATTAAATAAAGTAACCGAATTCTAAAATCACCATAAATTTGTCATGATTATCAAAAGTACGTTCGAGCAAAACCAGGAAATCCCAACGTTATTTACCTGCATGTCTCAAAATATCAATCCGCCGCTTTTTTTTGAAGAAATTCCCGAAGGCACCAAAAGTTTGATTTTGGTTTTGGAAGATACCGACGCCACGCCAACGCCCTGGATCCACTGGCTGCTGTTCAATATCCCGCCAACGGTAATGATGGTTAACCAGAATGAAATCCCGGAAGGGGCAACTGAAGGTTTGGCCAATAATAAAAGCTTTGGTTATGAAGGCCCTTGCCCGAAATATTTTTCCGGCACACATCATTATTTATTCAGTTTGGTGGCTTTGAATACTATTTTAGATATTCCGGCAGCATCTGACAAAACCGTGGTTTTTGAAAAAATGCAGGGACATATTCTGGCAACGGCACAGCTGGTTGGTTTGTGCAACGCGGATAAATTTAACCTGTAAAAACAGTATTGGTTTTGTCATGCCGAAATTTATTCGGCATCCCATCAGAAAGGCTCACATCCGGCTTGAGGGATCCTGAAACAAGTTCAGGATGACAAACTCTACCATTTACCATCAATCATGATCAAAAAAATAGCCGTTCTACGGGCAAACGCGCTGGGCGATTTCATCTTTATTTTGCCCGCGCTGCAAGCTTTGAAAGACACTTTCCCGAATGCAGAAATTGTTTTGCTGGGGAAAAAGTGGCATGATGAATATTTAACCGGGCGGCCAAATATTGTTGATCGGATAGTAGTTGTGCCGCCGTATCCGGGCGTTGGTGCTGCTTACAATTATCAGGTTGATGAAGCGCAACTTAATCAGTTTTTTGCCGAAATGCAGGCTGAAAACTTTGATCTGGCATTTCAGTTTCATGGCGGCGGCAAAAATTCCAATCCGTTTATGCTTCGTTTAGGGGCGAAAAAAGTGATTGGTTTAAAGTCGCCGGTTGCGCCCGAAGTTGATGTTTCGGTGCCTTACGTTTTGTATCACAGCGAGCCGATGCGTTATCTGGAAATGGTGGCTTTGGCAGGCGCAAAAACTTTAAATATTGAGCCGCAATGGGAAGCTGTGCCGGGCGATTTAACGGAATTAGAACAGGTTTTGCCGGATTGGAAAAATCAAAAACTGATCGTTATCCATCCCGGTGCAACCGATATGCGCCGCCGCTGGCCTGCAAAAAAGTTTGCCGCTGTGGCAGATGATCTGATTAAATCCGGTTTTACAATTGCCATTACCGGAACAGATTTTGAAAAAGAGGTGATAAAAGAAGTATGGGAAAACATCAGCCAAAAACAACACGCGTTTGATTTGTGCAACCAACTATCGCTGGCCGGGATGACGGGTTTATTGTCTGTTTCTAAACTCGTTATTGCCAATGATACCGGCCCAATCCATCTCGCCCGCGCTTTGAAAACGCCAACAGTTGGTATTTTTTGGTGCAGCAACGCTATTACCGGGATGCCTTTTACGGTGATGCAAAACCGCACTTTGATCTCGTTTATGGTTGATTGCCCGATCTGCGGGCAGCGGGTAATCTCGCCTACAGCAATTTTTCCACCAAAGGGAGATTGTCATCACCAGGTTTGCTTTGTGGAGGAAATTACGGTGAAACAAGTGCTGGATTCGGCACAAAACCTTTTAATGCAGACCGGAAACTGGCCGGGTAGTGCAGCAGTTGAGCCGATAGATTTTGTAAATTTTTATTAAGGTTGAAGGGCTGTTTTTGTCATTTCGGCCAAAGGGAGAAATCTTCTTTAAATAAGTTGATCTCTTTTATTTTAGGCCGATAAAAGAAGCATGAATATTCAAAGAAGATCTCTCCCTGCAGTCGGGATGACAGAAAAAATCAGAATAACAGCTAAAATCCCTAACCTGCTTTTACCAGTTTCGCATCTTCATTAATCCGTTTAATCATGTTGGTAGTAGAATGGTCCGGCACTAACGGGATAAATGCAACCTGGCCACCAACTTCTTCCACAACTTTCGCTTCCGGCAGGTTTTGCATGTTGTAATCGCCGCCTTTAATGTAATACTGCGGTTTTGCTGCGCGGATCAAAGCCGACGGCGTATCATCTTCTGCAGAACCGAAAGGCACAATATGATCGATAGAACTCAAGCCTGAAAGCACATAAACCCGGTCGGCCAACTCGTTAATCGGCCTTGTAGGACCTTTTAAACGGCAGATACTTTCGTCATTGTTCAAACCCACAATCAACACATCACCATAGTTTTTAGATTGGTTGAGATAACTCACGTGGCCGGAATGCAGAATATCAAAACAGCCGTTGGTAAACACCACATTTTTGCCTTGCTGATGATAAAACTGGCACAATTCTTCCAGTTCCTGAGCGCCGGAAACGTATTTATCCTGCGTAGAGAAAAACGCTTTCAACTCATTCAAAAAGCAAGGTGCCGTAGCCGTTTTGCGGATGGCAACCGTTGCTGCAGCCGTTGCCAGTTCGGCCGCTTCTGCACTGCTTGCACCAGAACATTGCGCCAAAGTAAACGTGCTGATAAAAGTATCACCCGCACCTACAACATGCGGATTATCAACCTGATGCGCCGGTGTGTGGTGGATGTATTCCCCTTTTTCAAAAAGCATACAGCCATCTTCATCCAAAGTTAAGGTGATATGTTCTGCACCCGTCAACCGGTACAAAGTCGGGCCATAGTTTTTTAACTGTTCGATGCGGTTTTTGCTGAGGCTTTGCAGGTTCAACAAACCAATCGCTTCTACATAATTTGGCTTAACAACAGCTGGTTGAAGCGGTGTAAACAGCGGCAGGTTTTTAGAATCAAGTGCCAGATAAGCAGGCGTTTGCTGTTGTATCCACTGTAAAAACTCTATCAAAGCCGGCGTGAACATACCCGCTTTGTAATCACCCAAAACAACCGCATCAAACCCGCTGTAATGCGCTTTTAAAAACTGAAATATTTTTTGTTCCGATGCTGCTGACGGCGGATTTTGCGAACCGCAGTCAAAACGGCTTAGCAATTGTCCGTTAGAAATCAAACGGGTTTTCGTAACCGTTGTCCGCAAAGGCTCACGAACAATTGCATCACAATTGATACCCGCATTTTCCATAAAAGCGTAGGCTTTATCACCATTTTTATCTTCGCCGGCAATTGCTAAAAAGCTAACCTGCGCACCTAAAGCTTTCAAATTAATGGCTGCGTTTGCTGCACCGCCCGGGATTTCTTCACTACCAGAAATAGTAACCACAGGAACAGGCCCTTCCGGCGACAGCCGGAAGCTGTCGCCTTTCAGGTAAATATCCATCACCAAATCACCAATTACCAGCACTTTCAACCGGTTAAACTGGTTCATAATTTCCTCGTGTCTGCCTTTGGTCATGCTGTTTTTATCAATGTTTTTTTGCCGATGCTGTTTTTATCAACCTAAAATTTATGGCCAGCTCGTTTCCATCAAAGGTAAAATTAAAATTTCCGGAACCACTGTATCCGTGTCATCTTCAATGATATAACGGATTTTGGTAGCCACGTTTTTCGGGTCCTGCAAATTTTGCGGCGGGATATCCGGGAAACGGTCCAGCAGAAAAGGCGTACTCATGCCACCGGCAATAATCGCGGTAACTTTCACATTTACTTTGCGTGCTTCGGTAAAAAGCGCATGGCTAAATCCGCGCAATCCCCATTTGGAAGCATGATAAACAGAAGCTTCCGTCCAGGCGCGCAACGAAGCCGTACTTACTATATTAATGATGTTTCCGGATTTCTGCGGAGACATTACTTCTAAAGCATATTTAGACATTAAAAACGGGCCGCGTAAATTCACCGAAAAAGCCGCATCCCACTCAGCTACAGAAAGTTCCATGATGGATTTGGTGAAATCAATCCCGGCATTATTTACCAAAATATCCAGGCTGCCATATTCGCTTTTGATCTTTTCGATTGTCGTTTTAACGGATTCTTCACTGCTCACATCCAAACGCATGGCAACCGCTTTTCCGCCTTTATCGGTAATTGTTTTTACCGTTCCTGCCGCTTTTTCTTCCTGAATATCGCCTGCAATAACCGTTGCGCCGGCTTCGGCCAGTTGGTAGCAAATCTGCTGCCCCAATCCTTGCGCGCCGCCGCTTACTAACGCGACTTTGCCTTGTAATTTTTCCATTTTTAAATTAGTTTTTGTATGATTTTGTTAGGTTGATTTTAATGAATGCTTCTTTTACAAGGTAATTTTTGAAGGCTGGTTTCTGCTGATTGCCGCCTTAAAAACACGGAGCCAATCCGCAGTAAACCGTTTGATATCAAAACGTTGTAAAGCCATTTCTTTGCCTGCTGCACCAATTTGCGCTGCTTTTTCGCGGTTGGCCAGCAAATCTTTCATGGCTGCAACCAGGTAATTTAGATCAGTATGGATAATCCCGGTTTTACCATTTTTAATCACCGAAGCCAGTTCCGTAGTAGACAAACCAACCACCGGAATGCCCATCGTCATGGCTTCGCAAACGGCCAAACCCAAGCTGGTAAACCGGATCGGGTTGAAGAAGAAGCGGTATCTGCTTAAAAATTTCGGCAGTTCCGGGTGCAAAACTTCACCTAAACCCAATCGTTCGGCACCCATTCCAACAAGATCAATCGGTACGTGTTTTTGTACTTCTAAAAAAAGGTCCAGTCCAAGCCGCCGTCCTCTTCGTTCAATATTATTAATCACCACAATTCCGCGTTCCAATTCGCCGGAATAAGGAACTTCACGCACTTCTACACCGTGCTCAATCACCGTAAAAGGCAAATTATTATTGTCCCAAAGCAAGCTGTTAAAATGCGTAACATGAACCAGGTTAACGTTTTTATCAGTGATAATATGCCGGGTATAAGGCGTACTTCCCTGCGGCGGATCGTGCTCCAGATAAACCTTCGGCAGTTCGCGCTGTTTGGCAGAAAGCGTTTCGTACTGGTCTTCCAAAAAGTTTTTTTTGGTTTGGAACAAAATGCAGTCCAGCTCCAGGTTTTTTACGTTGTCTTCATCAACTTCGTGCACGTTTTCTCCAAAAGGAAACGTCGTTCCCCGGCCTACATAACCTGGTTTTGCTTCTTTGCTTACCGGAATATATATTTCATAACTTCCTAAAGATAAGTAATATAGATAAGTGCCGTGAATATGCCAGGTGAAAATTTTGATACGTTGACCGGAATTTTTATCGTTTACAAAAGGCAATTGCATACAGCAGGACAAGGTTTTGTTTGTTGCGTTAACCAGTAATCGGCAGGAAGTGTTTTAGCGGAAACCTGATTTTTAATCCTTTAAGGTATCAGTTAAGCAGGGATTTATATCAGCCGATGCTTCTTTTATCGACCTAAAACCTTGGAAATAGCTTGAGAAAAAATTATGAAAAACAAGGCATAAAAAAAGCATCGCTTTTGCAAACGATGCTTTTTTTATCAGCTTAAAAAATGATTAAGCGTTCTGTATTTTTAAAGATTCAATCTGGTTCAGATCTGACTGGATACCATCGCGTTGTTTTTTCAACAAAGCCAAATGATCTGCATGATCTGTATAATCTGCAATATAGCCGTCATATTTTTCAAGGGCAGATTTTTCTCCGGTGATGATCGCATCTAAAATTGCTTTGTTATCGTTTCCGGTAACTGCTTGTTTTACATCAATCCAACCGCGGTGGATGGCACCCAAAATGCCGCCAGTTTCGTTGTCATCTTCGTTGCCGCCATGTTGTTTGATATGTGCTTTCAGTTCGGTGGCATAAGCAGCGCGCTCTAAAGCATATTTTCCAAAAACAGCTTTCAATTCCAAAGAATTAGTTGTTTCTGCTGCGGATTCGTACCCTTTTTTTCCATCATTTAAAATGGTTACTAAGCTGTTTAAGTCGCTTACTATTTCTTCATTGGTTTTCATCAGACGTGTAGTTTATTGGTTAAAAACATAAAAGGAAAATTTTGCAGGGTTTGTTTTAATCAATCTGAAATAAAATTTTACAGGCTGATTTTGAATCCCTGGCCGGGACAAAATGCTTATAGACCGACAAATTCAAAGCGGCTGTTTTAAAGCGGATAATGTTATGTTATGATGTTGATGCTGTTTTTATCTGTACAAAATGTTGCTTGCAATTTTTAAATCCGTACAATGCTGTTGCTTTGTATATGTACCAGTCTAAGGCAACTACTTTTTTTTATTCACTTGGTTGGCTGGCCGGAAAGCAGAAGCCAGGGCAGCATTTTTAAAAGCACTATTAATTAAGCCTGATGGTCAATCTGTTACAGATGGTTTGAACAGGGACAAGTAGTTTTACAAAGCTTCTTCCCGCAAATAAACAATATAATCTGTAACCGGCAGCGGCTGCAAACCATTCAGTTTTAAAAGCTGGCCGATTTGCGCCCGGTGATGCGTACCATGATTGATGACGTGCGTTAAAATATCGCCTAAATAGTTCTGAAAACTTTCTCCTTTGATGTTTTGGGAATGGATAAGCTGAGCAAAATTTCCCGGTCCTGGTTGGATAAAATCAGTGCAAGCCGCATAATTTTGGTGGATAACCGGTTCAAAAGTTTCTATTTTCCAATCCGGCCAGATGGCAATATTTTTTGGCGATAACCCTTTACAGCGTTGCAGCCAAACCTGCTGGGCCATCAGTAAATGCGCCATTATTTGTTCCGTTTTCTGCGGATTTCCGGCCGCAAACATACTTTGCAGGATCAATAAATTGGCGTATTTATCGTAATCAAAAAGCTTTAAAAAATGTGTTTTCATTTTGAGGGATTTTAAGTTGAAGTAACAATTTTGAGGTGCTAAAAGAAGCATCCGGATTTCGACAAAGAAAAGCTTACGCTGCAACAAAGTTCAAAAGTGCTTGTTGTCTTTCAAAAATAAAGCAAAAAAACGATGAATGCTTATCAGGAAAAGTGGATTGAAATGTTTCAGAATGCACATATCCCCAATTGGAAAATTAAACCGCAAGGAGAAGATGTAGAAATATTTGTCCCGGCGGATGTAGATTTAAAAGTGGTACGCGATAATTTCCCGGAAACCGTTGCGGCCATGTCGCTGGATATTGTTATTCCGAAACAACGCGTACGTTTTCTGCTGCATAACGGCCAGGCCAATACCGAATATATTTTGAACCCAACCGATGCAGACCTAAACAAAGCCTGATCATTTCGGATGCTTCTTTTATCAACCTAAATTTTGATTCAACTTAAAAAACTATGGGCAGCATTTTCAAATCAACCAATAAAATACCTTTAAATCAGCAAGTTATCGTAATCACCGGAGCTTCCAGCGGCGTTGGCCGTGCTACTGCTTTGGAGTTTGCGCGATACAGATGCACCCTGATTTTGGCGGCCAGACAGCAAAATGAGCTGGAAAGATTAGCTGCCATTTGCCAAAAACTGGGCGCAAAAGCGTTGGCCGTGCCTACCGATGTCAGCGATGCAGAAAGCGTAAACCGGCTGGCAAAAGCAGCTTTTGATTTTGGCGGAAGGATAGATGTTTGGGTGAATATTGCCGGCGTGGCCATTATGGGCGAGTTCAATGCCGTTCCGTTAGCTGAACATGAACAGGTGATTAAAACCAATTTGCTTGGGGGAATTTACGGTGCATACGCGGTTTTGCCTTATTTTAAAAAGCAGGGATCGGGCACAATTATCAACATGAACTCTGTTGGCGGCTGGGTGGCCACGCCTTATAGTTTGTCTTACAGCGTGAGCAAATTCGGGCTGCGCGGTTATAGCGGGGCTTTGCGTGCCGAATTATATCGTTTTCCGCAAATTCATGTTTGCGATGTGTTTCCGGCATTTTTGGATACACCCGGAACGCGTCATGCCGGAAATTATCTGGGTAAAGTGTTAAAACCCGTTCCGCCGGTAATCCCAACTACTAAAATAGCTAATACTATTGTTGATTTGACTGTAAACCCAAGAAACTCAACCACAGTTGGCGCAGTAGCGTATTTGGTGCGTTTGAGCAATGCCTTGTTGCCCGGCGTGGCAGAATATTTTATGGCAAAAGGGTTGGAAACTTATATGAAAGTGGGAGAAGGTGCGCCCGTAACTTCAGGAAATATCCTGCATCCAACGGGTACTTACAACCAGGTTTCGGGCGGATATACTTCCAAAACCGTCACTCAAAAGCGGGTAAATACGGTAGCCGGAATTGCTGCTGCCGCAGCCGGGGTTTTATTTTTAATCGGCAAAATCAGGAAGTGAATTTTATGCCGATAAAAGAAGCATGATGTTGTTACTACTGCTTAGCTGAAATTCCGGAGAAAACTTTTAATCAAACTTGCATCCGTTATATTCACGAGTTCCGGGTGTTTGTGGTGCGTAATTAAAAGCGTTACCAGCACATTGATGCCCGCCAGTATAAAAGCAGAAACGGTCATCCAGTATCTGTTTTGTCTGATTTTTGCATTTATCGTATCGATCAGTTCGTCTTTCATTGTTGTATTATTAAATTAAACTTAATTTTTTTCTACGTCGGTATAAAAATTAAGTTATAAAATATTGCCAAATATACAACAAAGTTTAACGATCGTTATTGATGTGTTAATGTTTGGATTAATTTGTTATGAATATAGAAATAGAATGGCAAATTGTAGAACATAATTTCTGCCCCTGCTCCTTGTCATCAGCGGGTCTTTATTCTATAACTTACTGAACTCTTTACAGGCATACCGCACACCGCGGTCAGGACTAAAGGGCATTCCCCTGATGAAGGGCCTGTTTTTTTTTGCCATTTTGAAGGCCTTCGTTTCCGGTTCCTTGCGCCAGCGGTACAATAAAGCCGGCCTGACTTCCAGCACAGTTTCATGATGTCGATCAGAAAATACCTGTTTGGTGTTTCAATCCGGGTTAATCTATGGGATATTTGTGATAGGTTTGTTTTTTAACGTAAAGTTCCTGGGTAAGCTTCATACCTATGGCAACCAGAGGCGTAGCTAACAAAATGCCCCAGAAGCCGCTTAAGGCCCCCATAGCTACTTGCGCCACTACGGTAAGCACAGGTGGCATACTAATCATTTTCTTTTGTATTATGGGCTGGGTCACTGCACTTTGAACAACCTGGATAAAAGTGTACATGCCAAAAACAAGCAGGGCTGTTGTTGGCCCCTGCATAAGGGCTAAAAGTGCAGCCGGAATAACTGCGATGATCGGGCCAAAATTAGGAATGAAGTTGAGCAGTCCTGCAATTAAAGCCAGCGTAAAGATCAGTGGCATGCCCAATAACCATAGGCCTAGGCCAGTAAATCCTGCAATGAAAAAGAAGCCAATGATCTGTCCTTTTAGCCATTTTTTTAGTACCTCAACCAATTGATCCAATAATTCATCTCCTTTGTCTTTACCGTTCTCCGGTAAAAGGTGGACAAATCCCCTTTTATATAAAGCCGGACTGGCAACAAAAAACATGGTAATCAATATAACCAGGTATAGGTCACTCAGCACGCCTAAACTCGAAGAAAAAAACTGGTTAACTAAATCAGAAGTTTTCTTTGCACTGCCGGTTTTATTAATGTAATCCAATACTTTTTGGCCGATTGGCGATTGATCGAGCTGTTTTTTAGCATTTTCGATAGTTCCGGGCAGTGAATCGCTTAATTGCACAACCTGAGATTGAAGGCGCACACCAGCAAACCAAAAGAAACCAACCAGTAACATTAAATTAAATAAAACAGAGATGATCAGGCTAACCTTTGCCGGTAAATGCAGGTAGCGCTGCAATAAACCGGAGAATCCGTAGAAGTAAATAGCGAGCAGGCCGCTTGCAAATATGAGCAGAACAATGTTAAAAAGCGTTTTGAAAAATAGCAAAAAAACCACTAAAAAGGCTAATATACTCCATTTTATCCATGTTTTTTTCGTGTAAACTGCCCAATCTATTTCGGTCATGGGTTTATTTGTCGAAGTCATAATTAATAAATTAATTGGAGGATAAGACTATAATAACAGGTAAATCTGTAAAGCTATTTTTGGCTTACTTAACTTACTTATGTTTGAATTTGTTTAAAGATAGATTAAAAAGTCGCTTTTGCGGTATAGAATAATTCTTGGAGCCTGTTTAAGTTTTGTTCAATTTATTTTCGATGCTTCTTTTATCGGTACAAAATGCAAAACAAAATTTACAGGCATAAAAGAAGCATTATAAATTTTCTGGTATAAATTTAAACAGGTTCTAAATTTACTCATTGTCCCCCAAAATAATACTTACAAACAAAGCCGTTCCAACTCATCTATCTTCTAATCTAAATAAACAACCGTATGAATTATTTCTTTTCAACCAAACCAGTCTTTGTTTTTTTAAGTGCAGTGCTAATGCTCTCCATAACCTCTTGCGGTGCCCCCAGTGATAAAACCATCCGGGAAGATGTCCTCAGGGAATTAGCGAAAAATCCGGATCTTAAAAGTATAACTTCGGATGTAAAGGATGGTGTGGTAACACTTACCGGCGATTGCAAGACGGGCGGATGCGACTCATTGGCCGCAGTGCAGGTAAAACAGGTAAAAGGTGTAAAAAGTATCGAAAATAATATTCATAAAAACCTGACTACTGATTTAACGCTCCGGACATCTGTTCAATCTATTATCAGTAAGTATGCTGGCGTACAGGCAGATGTAGCAGCTGGCGTAATTGTCCTGCGCGGAACTATTGAAAAAAACCAGGTAGAACCGCTAATGATAGAATTACAGGCACTTAAACCCAAAAAGCTGGACAATCAGTTAGCAGTAAAATAAGCAGTTGCTTTTTTTGGAAAGAGTTGTTTTCGATAAAATCGGTTTAGGTATTCTAAAAGTTTTGCCTGTCAATAAAATTTAGCAAGATGAATAAATGGTGGCTTATTATCCTAACAATCCTGCTGGCGGCAGGGGTTAGTGTTGCTTCGTTCAAAATAATGGAACGCAATTTTCACCCTGTTCCGATAAAAGATGGAAACGGAAAAATTCATTTTGTAGCTGAAAGTTCAAAAGCGGCTTCAGCCACTGAGCTTTATCCTGATCTGACGCAGGCAGCAGCCACAGCTTCGCAACAGGTAGTACATATTAAAGTGCAGATAGGACAGAAGCCTGGTAACGCTGAAAATCCAACAGGATATTATGGTGGCCAGTCACAATCTTCGCCCGCTATGGCATCCGGTTCGGGTGTTATCCTGAGTTCAGACGGCTATATCATCACCAACAATCACGTAGTGGAAGATGCAGCAACAATGGAAGTGGTTTTAACGGATAAGCGGACATTTACGGCAAAATTAATTGGCCGTGACCCAAACACAGACCTGGCACTGATCAAAATAAACGTCAGCGGGCTGAGTGCCGTCAAATTAGGCAACTCGGATAGCGTGCGGATTGGTCAGTGGGTGCTGGCCATAGGTTATCCGTTTTCGCTCAACACAACTGTTACGGCTGGAATTATAAGCGCAAAAGAGAGAAGTATCGGTATTATTGGAAGGCATGAACAAGGTGGTCAAGCCGATGGCACTGCGGTGGCAAGCTCGGCGGTTGAAGCTTATATTCAGACTGATGCCGCCATTAACCCGGGCAACAGCGGTGGTGCTTTGGTCAACACTGCCGGAGAACTAATCGGTATAAACGCTGCCATTGCTTCTCAAACCGGCGGATATGAAGGCTATGGTTTTGCCATTCCCGTTAATCTGGCCCGCAAAATAGCTGATGACCTGAAAAAATACGGCATGGTAAAAAGGGGATATTTGGGTGTTACTTTTCCATCGCCTGCTACCGAAGACCAGGAACTTCAGCAAAGAGGCATTAAACCCGGTAGTATAAGTGGTGTATATATTACCGGCGTACAACCCGAAAGTGCAGCGGCAGCAGCTGGCTTAAAAGAAGGGGACGTGATTCAGCAAATCGATGGTAATCCGGTCGGTTCATCGGTTGAGCTTTCTGAAAGGATTGCCCGTCACCATCCGGAGGACAAAGTGAAGCTGACCTATTTACGGCAGGGCAAAAAGATCAACACGATTGCAACATTACAATCCCATGCTGCTGAAAATAAAGTGGCTTTGAGCGCAGGGCCTTCCATCAACGAAATTTATGATAAGCTGGGGGCAAGGTTTGCGCCCCTCAATGAGCAAATGAAACGACGCTTCCAGGTAAGTTCGGGTATGCTGGTTACCGCAATTGCCAAAGGTGGTTTTTTTGAACAAATTGGCATACAGCCGGGTTCTATTGTAATTGGTGTAAACGGAACAGAGGTAGATAACCCTTTAGCACTTGATAAAGCCCTTACGATGGCGGCAAGTGGAACAATAAGGCTTGCCTGTATCACGCCAGATGGCTTACGGGTAATATTTAATCTTTCTTTGGGAACCTGATACGCTTTTTTAACTAAAAGTCTTTTAATATTTTAAGAGCCTGTTTAAAATTTGTTCAATCTAATTTATATACTCTTTTTATCACCTAAAAAATGGTAAGTACTTGATTTTTGATTTGTTTAAATTGATGCGAACACCAATTTTTATAGGGTAAAAGAAGCATCGGCAATTTGCCAATGCTTCTTTTATCGACCTAAAATCTACTTACTTAAATACAGCTGGTTAAACAGCAATTTGAACGTGCCGTGTGACTGGCCGCGAAAAGTAATATCCGGCCCGAAAGCATATAAATTGCCTGCACCAACTTTTGCACTAAAACCGGCCACGCCATCTTTTAAATAACTTTGTCCAAATGCCCAGCCACTGCGCAACGGTTTATCGTTCGGGAACCAGATCAGTGGTTTTACACCTTTTTGAGCGGCATCAGCATCCAGTTTAAAAACCGGACTGTTATCAAAATCAATATCTGCTTCGGTTGCCATTCCCCAATTTGCCGCCTGATCGGGATCAACCTGAACCCTGAGCACACTGCCGGGAATGTAATATTTGGTTCCTGGCAAGGGTTTTTCAACACCGTTACTGTTTTTCTCCACCAAATCATTGTGCACGGGCAAGCTGAGATGATAAGCCAAATTGGTGCTCGTGCCCAGCGTTACAATTGATCCGCCAGCTTCCAGAAAAGCTTTCAGTTGCGGAATTGATTTTTCGGAAGAGATACTTCCAAGCATTTTCCTGAATTCTGCAGGCACTTCTTCCGGTTTCGGCACACGATCGGCATACAAACTTCTGTCTCTGGCCTCGCCGCCAACCGGCGGAATAGCCCGCGTTACAAAAATCAGTACATCGTATTTATTTTTGAGGTTGCCGGCATCAATTTCCTGCGGATAAACCTGTTCGTACGGAAAATGGTACTGCTCCAGCAACCAGCGCGTCCAGCCGGAAGGGATCGAGCCGCCGTAAGTATCCCAAAGGCCGATGCGCATGGAAGAAATTCTAATCGCGTCGGCTGGTTTTTGGTTGATTACGGACACTTTTACGCCCAAATCCGCCGCATTTTTTTCGAGGATCGTTTTCGCCTGATTTCCCTCAGGAACAAAAAACGTCCCTGTTTCTGCAGTTCCGGTAATGCCTTTTGGCAAGCGGTAAACTTCTACGCCAGCCTTCAATAAATTATTTACAGCGATAAAAGAATTATTTTGTTGCGGACTCAGCAAAAAACCGGCACCGCTGGCAGAAGCAACACTTTGTTTTGGCGGAGATTGGATTTCACCATAAGGCAGCAACCGGAACGGGCCGCTGAAAGGATCTAAAATACGATCAAAAGCTATACCCATCTGGTAAGCCAGCGTCCAGCCAGCCGAATCATAAGGCCGGATTGGCGGGCCGCCGGGATACAAGAAATCGTTTGGATAATCCTGCGGCTCAAACATATCCAGCACATGCGGCCGGAAAGCCTGATCGGTTTTAACCACATAAGAACCGGCGGGATATTTTTTGCCTGTTACCGTAAAATCAGCGGTTGCTCTTTCAACCCGGATCCCGGCTTTGATCAACGCATTTAAAAATTTCACAGCCGTCGGAAAGTCAGGCTGGTCCGCAGTAATGATGTAACCCCGCGGATCACGCAATTCCGGGTTCTTCAACACAGCATCATAATATTTAATCGGGATATTGCTTCCCCTGGTGTTCCAACCCAATGGGTCTCCAGCGGTACTGGTACTGTTTTTATCGGTGTTTTTTTGGTCGGTTTGATAAGCTTTTGTAATCGCATCGGCACGTTTTGGCGAAAGCGTCCAGTAATCTTTGCTGCCGCGTTCGATGGAGTTTTTTCCCATGCGGTAGATGTTGAACAAAATTTCGTCGCGCTGGCGGGCAGCATAATCCAGCACCGCATAGTTCAACGAAACCGAATAATCGATAGATTGCCGGAAATGCCACACATCCTGCGGCAAAACCGGGTTTGGCGTGGCACCATTCGGGATTAAACGCGCTGGTACAACCGGGATTTTTTCGGGCGTTGGGTTGCCGATAATCTCCGTCAGCAAACCAATCATGTTATGAAATTGCGTAGTCGTTCGTAAGCCGCCGTTGTACCAGGTAGAAAAACTGGAACCGGTTAAACGTGTATAGCCAGGTTTATTTTCAACATTCAACCGGCTATACATTGCTGCGCCCAAAGCATCAATCCCGGTAATCATCAGCGGATCAAAAACATAATTGAACGGATCGCGGTACGGCGGGCCGGCCAGCACAGAACCTTCCGGCCCGCGCTGGTGGTGGTTGTACATAATCTGCGGAAACCATTCTAAAAACAGCTGCCGGTTCATGTTGGTGCTCTCTTTGGTATTCATCATGTAAAAATCGCGGTTGTTGTCATGGCCGATGTATTTTTCCCAAAGCCGCGGCACGTTGGTATTGCGTTTTTTAACGTCTTTTTCCTGCATATACCAGTTAGAAACCAGTTCCTGACCGTCTGGGTTTGCGTGGGTCATCAGCACAATCACGTTATCCAGAATGCGCATCGTTTCCACGTCTTTCCGGCTGACCAGATCGTACATTGTTTCGATCAGCTGGTGCGCGCCAACCACTTCAGTCGCGTGCAATCCGCCATCAATCCAAACTACCGCTTTGCCTTTTGCGGCCAGTGCCAATGCCTGCTGATCGGTCAAACCTTCGGCATGGGCCAGTTTCCGGGCGATTTCTTTGTACTGGTTCAGGTTTTTGATGTTTTCCGGGGAAGAAACGATCATCATATATTGATGGCGGCCTTCCTCGGTCAAACCGATATCAACCAGTTTGGTACGGTTGGATGAAGCAGCCAGCTTTTTAAAATAAGCTTCCGTTTGCGTGTAATTGGCCAGTTGGTAATCATCGCCAATAGTAAAACCAAAATGTTCTTTGGGCGACGGAACGGTTTGTGCCGAAACTGTTTGAAGCAGCAACAGCAACATGAAAAATGCGGGGAATAATTTTTTAGTCATAAAAACAGCATGAGATTGATGAATATTTTTTTCGACAATTTATTTCAGGTGATAAAAGAAGCATCAGCACAAACCAATGCTTCTTTTATCGTATGAAAATCAGTGTTCCAAACGTGATTTACTTACTCATATACAGCTGGTTAAACAGCAACCGGAACGTATTTTGCGCCTGCCCGCGGAACGTGATTTCAGGCCCGAAAGCATATAATTTTCCTTTGCCAACCGAAGCCACAAAAGCTGCCGTGCCATCTTTCAGGTATTTTTGTCCCCAGGCCCAGCCGCTGTCTAACGGTTTATCTGTAGCAAACCAAACCAAACGTTTTACGCCTTTTGCTTCAGCATCTGCATCCAGTTTAAAAACCGGGCTTCGGTCAAAATTAACGTCTGCTTCAGCCGTCATGCCGTAATTGGCCGGTTCGGAAGTATCAAAACTGGCTTTAAGCAAACTGCCCGGAATGTAATATTTTGTTCCCGGAAGCGGACGTTCCTTGCCGTTCGGGCCAGTTTCCGTCAGGTAATTATGAACGGGCAAACCGATCTGATAAGCCAGGTTGGTGCTTGTGCCGATGGTAACCACGGTGCCGCCTTGTTCCATAAATTTTTTAAGCTGAGGAATGGATTTCTCCGCAGTAATTTTGCCCAGCCATGAGCGGTATTCGGCCGGGATAGAATCCGCTTTGGGCTGTCTTCCCGGTCCGCCTTCGCCTGCCGGAGCTTCTGTGCGGCCCAAAGCCGGGATCGCACCGGTTACAAAAATCATGACATCATATTTTTGCTTCAAGTTTCCGGCATCTATTTCCTGCGGATAAACAATTTGGGCCGAATAATGATACTGCTCCATCAACCAGCGGATCCAGCCGGAAGGGATCGAGCCGCCATAATTATTCCACACGGCAATCCGTGTTGGCAAAATTTGAATGCCGTCCGCAGGTTTTTGCGCGGCATCAGCAATTTTCAAACCTAACGATGCTTCTTTTACCAGTATATTTTGGGCTTGGGCCGAAGCAGGAACAAAGAAAGTTCCGGCCGCCATCTGTGCCGAACCTTTTGGCAAACGGTAAACCGGAACGCCGGCTTTTAACAAATCATTCACGGCAACAAAAGAATTGTTGATGGCCGGACTCAGCAAATAACCGGCTTTAGCGGCAACTAAATTTTGTTTTGGCGGAGATTGAATGGCACCGTAAGCTACTTTTTGAAACGGTCCGTTAAAAGCATCCATCACACGATCAAATTTAACACCCATTTGGAAAGCCAAAGTCCAGCCGGCAGAGTCATACGGACGGATCGGCGGGCCGCCTTCGTATTGGAAATCGTTCGGATGGTCCTGAGGTTCAAACATATCCATCACATGCGGCCGGAAAGCCTGGTCATTCTTCACAATATAAGAACCGGCCGGATATTTTTTCCCGGCAACGGTAAAATCAGCCGTCGCTTTTTGCACCTGGATGCCCGAATAAATCAGTGCGTTGATAAATTTTACAGCCGTCGGGAAATCAGTTTGGTCCGCCGGAATAATATAACCGCGCGCATCACGGTTAACCGGATTTTTCAGGATTTGAGCATAATATTTTTTCGGGACCGTATCTTCTCTGCCAAAAGAAAACTCGCCGGTTTGGTTGCGGCTACTGTCTTTTTTAGCTGCCTTTTTATCTTTGATGTAAGCTGTTTTGATGGAATCGATGTACTTCGGATAGAAAGTCCAGTGATCTTCATCTCCGCGATTGATGGCGTTTTTGCCCATCCGGTAAATATTATACAGCAATTCTGTGCGGTAACGGGCGGCGTAATCCAAAACCGCATAGTTCAGGGAAACCGAATAATCAATGGATTGCCGGAAATGCCATACTTGCGGCACCACCGGGTTTGGCGTGGCACCGTTCGGGATCAGCCGATCAGGCACCAAAGCAATGGTTTCCGGCGTTGGGCTACCAATAATTTCCGTTAGCAAACCAACCATGTTATGGAAATACGGCGTAGTGCGCAAACCGCCGTTCCACCAGGTAGAAAACTGTGAACCAGCACGTTGCGTGTAGCCGGGTTTTCCTTCCACATTCAAACGGTTGTTCATGGCCGCACCAACGGCATCAATACTGGTTACAATCAGCGGATCAAAAACATAGTTAAAAGGATCGCGGTACGGCGGGCCGGCCAGCACAGAACCCGCCGGGCCGCGCTGGTGGTGGTTGTACATAATCTGCGGGACCCACTCCACAAAAAGCTGCTTGCTAATGTTCTGGCTTTCCTTCATGTTCATCATATAAAAATCGCGGTTGTTATCGTGGCCCACATATTTCTGCCATAAACGAGGCACGTCCATTTTGCGCTTTAAAGGGTCTTTTTCGCGCATATACCAATCGGAAACCAGTTCCTGTCCATCGGGGTTCGCGTGTGTTAGCAGGATCACATCGTTATTTAAAATGTTCATTGTTTCCTCATCGGTCCGGGTTACCAATTGATACATGGTTTCGATGAGCTGATGCGCGCCAACAACTTCTGTAGCGTGCAGTCCGCCATCAATCCAAATTACTGATTTACCTTCGGCAGCCAGGCTTTTTGCCTGAACATTGGAAAGTTCGTCCGCATGGGCCAGCTTTTGGGAGATCTCTTTATAACGGCCCAGTTTTTTAATGTTTTCCGGAGAAGAAACGATCAGCATGTATTGATGCCGGCCTTCCTCCGTCAAACCAATATCAACTAATTTGGTGCGTGGCGAAGCAGACAGTTTCTTAAAATAAGCTTCCGTTTGTGTGTAATTGGCCAGTTTGTAATCATCGCCCATATTAAACCCGAAATGTTCTTTGGGCGACGGGATTTTTTGTGCTTTTAAAACCGAAGCCTGAAAAAACATCGGTAAAAGAAGCATGAGGTAAAAACTTTTATTCATGGTTTTTTGGTTTGATAGTTCTAAATTTTTTTCGTTTAGGGCCTGTTTAAAATTTGTTCAATATATTTTGTATGCTTCTTTTATCGCCCCAAAAATGGTGAACACTTGGTTTTTGATTGGATTGATGCAGACACCAATTTTTATAGGGTAAAAGAAGCATCAAATTTTTTCCCATCTGGTTTTCAGCATTTCTGAATGTTTTTTTGCCCGGGCTATTTCTTTGTAACCAGGAGGCAATACTGTTTTTATCAGTCTTTTTTGGGTGAACATAGTCTTAAGTATAATTCAATTTTTAGGAATAGTTTTGCTTGATGCGAACCTCGGTTACAAACTTTTAAACCTTACACCGGTGCGGCAATCGCCCGGCTCGCCGCGGGATTCATCGCAGATATTATTGAAGAAAGTGACGATGCGGCGGCCATCCGTCAAATTCAAAATAAACTTGAACAAAAAGTAATCATTTACCGCTGCAGAACTGAGCGCAACGCCGTTTAAAGTTGCCAGTTGCGCTGCGGTATAAGTATAAGTTTTTGGGAAAGTGGTAACCGTTTCTAAAAGTTTATCCTTGGTACCAACCAAACTGGGCAGCGGAAACTGGGCAATATTCGGGTACTGGTTTCCGGGAGAAGAAATCACGATCGGATAAGCCGGAACGCTGGGTTCGGCCTTGTTGAAGCTGGTATAAACTTCAATTGAACTAACGGTGGCCAGCCCGAAACCCTGCCAGTTTAAGGCAAAAGAAAACTGCTCGCTGGCGAGGTTGGCATCCTTCAAATTAAAAAAAGAAACTTTTGCGGTTTGCCGGGCAACGGTTGGCGGTGCTGTTTTTGTGGTATCAATTGTAACAATCGGCACAGCAGTATAAGTGTAATCCTGCCATTCGTAATGCACTTTTTTACAGGCACTTAACCCAATTAAAATGAACGATATAGCCAGTAGGAAATTTTTCATAGATTGATTTTTATTTGATACTTCTTTTATCGGTATAAATTATTTGTTCCAAAAAACTGGTGTAATTTGCTGCGCAACCTGGATCGCGCTGGCGTTGGCAACCAAAGTAGTATTGGCAGAAAGTTCTGTTTGCGAGTAATACAACCGTTTCGGAAACCCGTTCAGCGGCGATAAAAGTGTGCGCAAAACCGGCAGGTTTGTCCTGCGGTAATCGTTGTACGCTTCCATACCGTTACCGTAATCTGCAATGTATTTTTGCGACATTACCAGGTTGAGTTTTCCATCTGCATTGGCCGCATCGTACTGCACAAGCAAGCGGTTTACAAAACCGGTAATCGCCGTTGCAGACAAAGCCACTCCGCCATTTGCCGCCGCATAAGTGCTTACACTATTGAGATTTGCCATAACGCCATCACTAAAACTTTGGCGTGCATCATCGCCGGTAGCCAGCGTTAATGCGGCTTCAGCACGGATAAATTTCACCATGGCGTAAGTAATCAGCGGCATCAGGCCGGCACCGGTACCGTCGGTTACGGCTACTACTTTTAGCGTGCTGGTTGCGCCGGTGTTGGTTAGATATAAATTTGCCGCGGTAAGGCTGTTGATAGGTGCATTATCATACAAACCACCTGCGGGATAAATACCAAAAGTTGATCTTCTGGATTGATCTGCCGGAGCGGCACTTCCGTCGCCCGGATTTCGGCCATAATAACCGTTGCTATTTGTCGAATTGTTTAAACCGGCCGTAGCGTTTTGGCGGTAAATAAAATAGCGCAAACGCGGGTCGTCGCCATTCAGCAATAAATCCATCCAGGATTGGCTTTGATAAAATGTTTTTCCGGCCTGATATTCTGCGCGGTGCCAGGGATGACGGTTGTTTGGGTTTTGAGAAGTTCCGAATTTGAACGTAAAATCAAGGGTGTTGCTGCTGATTAAGGTAGTCGGACTGGCGATCAAAGCTTTAATTGCTATTGCTGATCTCGTCGGGTCAACCAAACGGATCTGGTTGTAGAGTTTCAACTTCAACGAATTGGCCATTGCCACCCAGGAAGTTTTTGTTCCGGCATAAAAAACATCGGCAGTTGCGGGCACCAAAGTTGTTGCGGATACTTTGCCTGCATCGGCAATTCCGGCATCCAGCAAGACTAATAATTTATCATAAATAACGGTACCTTTTTCCAGCGGCGGACTGGTGTTTACCTGGCCTTGTTCAGCATCGCTGTAAGGAATATCGCCCCACATATCAACCATCAAACTGTATAAATACACTTTTTCAAATTTGGCAATGGCTACATAGCCCCAGGCTTGCTGCGTCGTGCCGGTAGCGATGATGGATTCCAGATCGTTCAAAGTCTGGCTGTAAAAACCGTCCCAAGAATTGCTGTAATCCGTTCCGGCCTGCTGATAGCGGCTTTGGTTAGTCGAAAAAACCGTCTGCTGCATAATGGTTGACGTACCGCTGTTCAGCTGGTACATATTGCCCACCATCGAGATTTGTGTAGAAGGCAGCAACAGGTTTAATTGCGCCGACGTTGGGTTATTCGGATCAGCATTGATATCAACAAACTTTTTGCAGGAAGAAGCTGACAACAGCCAAATCGTAAATAGCAGGATGCTTCTTTTATAGGTGAATTTCATGAGGATGGTTGAGTTAAATACTTTGATTTTCATTTTTAAAAGCTGAACCTGAGATTAAAGCCAAATCTTTTAGTCGTCGGCACGGCCAGGTTATCATAACCTTGCGAATTACCAACGCCCAAAGAGCTTACTTCCGGATCAAAATGGGTGTATTTAGGGAAGTTTGGCGCATAATAAAACAAGTTCCGGCCGCTAACAGAGATTGAAGCTGCACCAAATGGTGTTCCTTTTAAAAAGCTTTTTGGCAGTTGATAAGCCAGCGAAACTTCGCGCAAACGATAAACAGTGGCATCAAAAATAGAACCTTCATCTACGCCGCCCGGCCCGAGGCCGTTGTTGAAAAAGTAATCTTCGTAAGACATGGCTACGTTGTTCGGAATGGTTTTTCCGCTGGCATCCATCAATGGTTTTAAGGTAGAAGCATTACCCAGAACACCTGGCGATACGATCTGAAACTCTCTGTTCTCGGTATCTTTGGTTACACCGCGCGACAGCATTTGACCAACCGTATTGGAATACAACTGACCGCCTTTTTTCCAATCAAACAAAGCGCTCAAACTAAAATTTCTATAGGTAAAAGTATTGGTGAGGCCGAGGATAAAATCAGGGTTCGGGTTACCAATCGCTTTCAAAGCACCGGAAGTAAGCGGTTTGCCCGTATTCGGGTCGATCAGGATTTCGCCGGCATCGTCCCGTGCATAAGCTGTTCCGTAAATCAAACCATAAGGCTGGCCCACAATATGCACGCTGCTGGTGCCGTTTGCACCGCCATAAACAAACTGCGAATAGCCACCCAAATCATTGATAATGTTGCGGTTGCGGGTAAAAACGGTAGAAATATCCCAGTTAAAACCTTTCGGGTTTCTAAATGGCGACAAGCTTAAAGCAATCTCAACGCCTTTGTTGGTTGCTTTTCCCAGGTTTAGTATTTGCGTAGTAAAGCCGGAAGATGGTGCAGCCGTAACTTCAAAAATCTGCGAGGTACTCTTTTTGCTGTAATAAGTAAAATCTATACCGATACGGTTATCAAAAAACTGCAATTCTGAGCCTAATTCCAGCTCGGTAATAAACTCCGGTTTTAAATTAGCATTCGTAAGCAAATTAGATAAGGTTACCGAATTATAAGTTCCGGCAGAAGAGGTAAACGGCGCACCGATAGAACCTGTGCCGGAAGTTGCACCCAGCGGCGAATTAATCAGGTAAAATGCTGCAGTTTGGTAAGGTGTGGCTTCGTTGCCAACACGCGTATAACCACCTCTGATTTTACCGAAATTCAAAATATTATCCGGCATTTTTAAGGCTTTGCTGAAGATGAACGAGCCGTTTGCGCCGCCGTAAATATAGCTGCGGTTGTTTGGTGGCAAAGTAGAAGACACGTCATTACGGCCAACGATGTTTAAAGAAGCGTAATTTTTATAATCAAAAGTTATATCGGTAAAAAAAGCATAGAAGCGCTGCTCCAGTACATTCCGGTTATTTGTCAGTTGGATTGGCGTTACCGAACTGGTGTTAGTGATCGTGTTTAAATCAGCCACAATAATTCCATCGCCATAAAAAGCCGTCCGGTTGGTCAGCCGCTGGTTAATATTGTTTCCTACAATCCAGCGCAAAGTCAGGTCGCTGGTCAATGCTTTGTTTGCCGTAACTAAAAGCGTATTGTCCAGTTCCTGGCGGTAAATATTATCTGTGGTAATGCTCCCGTTGGGATAAGAGGAAGACCCTTTTCCGCGCACGTTTACACGCCGGTCAGTATAAGCATTAAAACCGGCTGTATTCTGGATATTTAACCAAGGCAGCGGATCAAAACCCAAAACCAGATTACCATAATAGCGATCTACATTGCTGGTAGAAATACTGTGTTTTACAGACCAGTACGGGTTATCCACACCGGTATAATCATACACGTTGCTGCCGTCCAAAGGGTTTTCGTAAGGATAATTAGTGAGATTATAACTTGTTGGTACGTACATCAGCGTTGACATGATCGAACCGGTTGTGCCGCCGATTGGCGGCGTTTTTTGGTCGGTAACCACGTAGTTGATCGAGCCGCTTACATAAAATTTGTTTTCCAGTTTCATGTTTCCGCCAACGTTGATGGAAGTCCGGTTGATCTCATTATTCGGCACCACGCCTGTATTGTTAGTTCTGGAAAAGCCAGCCGTAAAGTTTCCTTTTTCACTGCCGGATGAAATTGACAAAGCGTTTTCATACACATTACCTGTCTGAAAAAAATTCTTGGCATTTTGTGTCGCGTAAGATTGGTACGGAACCTGGATCGGCGTAACCCCATCGGCCTGGTAAAACTGCGGGAAAACGGCCGAACTGTACTGACGGGTTAATTGCGCCGGAACAGTTGCCCGCGTGGGCAAAATACTCTGTACGCCCTGAAACGGCTGGCCCCAGGAAGCATAAACGCCCTGCCGCGTATCGTTATTGGTGCCTTGTCCGTATTTGGTTTGATAATCCGGCAAACCCGAAACGTTTTCAAAAGCGTAGGATGTGCTGTATGTAATTTCTGTTCCTTTCCGGCTTTGTTTTTTGCCGGATTTTGTGGTGATGATCACCGCGCCGTTTGCCGCACGGGATCCGTACAAAGCCGCTGCCGCCGCACCTTTCAGCACGGTCATGCTTTGGATATTATTCGGGTCCAGATCAAAAGCGCGGTTGGTTACGCCGGAAGCACCAACGCTTGTTGCACCCACATTTGTAAAACTCGAATTATCAAACGGGACACCATCTACCACAAATAAGGGCTGGTTATTGCCATTAAGCGAAGAATTTCCGCGGATCGTAATATTCGTTCCGCCACCGGCCACGCCACCGGATGACTGGATATTTACGCCCGCAACTTTACCGGTTAAAGCGCGCAAAGGATCAGGTTCTGATTTCTGAGCCAGTTTCTCAGCACTAACCGTGGTTACCGAATAACCCAGAGAAGATTTTTCCCGCTTGATGCCCGCCGCCGTTACCACCACTTCATTCAAGGTTTTAGAGCTTTCAAGCAGTTGGATATTGATTACACTTTGACTTCCAACAACCACTTCCCGGGTTTCAAAACTGATGTAAGTAAAAACCAGCGTGGCATTTCCCGGCACGGAAATCTTGTATTTTCCGTCCATATCCGTAACCGTGCCTTTATTGGTCCCTTTGATAATCACACTTACACCCGGCAAACCGGCATTATCCAGCTTGGAAGTTACTTTGCCGGTGATTGTACGTTCCTGGTTATCAGTTATTAAAATATTAGTTGCGCTTATCTTACGGTTCAGTGGGGTCCGACTAAAACTGTAAACAAATTTGACATCAGTTTTTGTACGGATATTGAACAATGCTTCTTTTAGGGTAACATTTTTCAGGCTGACGGAAATGCGCTTGTTCAAAATACTTTGAACGAAACCCGGTTTGGCATAAGCCATCCCCGAAAGCAGGACCAGCGAAAGAACTTGAAAAACTGAACGTATCAGCCGGATTAAGACCTTCTTTTCATTTCTTTTTTGCATAGATTTAATAGATTTTTGTTGATTTTTTGATCGAAATGGTACAGATAAATCCCCGGGCTGAAAATGGATAACACAGCAGTCAGGGAATTGGCAAAAGCAGAAGTGTTGAAGCGGCTACTGCTTCTTTTAAAGTAGGTTTTTACATATTCATAGGCAGTTTCTGGCTTGGGTTTGGTATTTGTTTATAATTATGGATGTTTTTTCTTAACAAAGAACTTGTCCGTCAAATGTATAATTTGGGTTGGGCATACCATCGGTTATGTTTAAAGTACTGGTTCGGGACCGGTCTGTTGATTTTGCCGTTATCAAGATTTTGTTTTGTAACGGAAGAAATATTTTCTGCATAATTCCTTCAAGGCCAGAGGGTTGTTGTAGGAATTTGTAGCAATACTTTAAAAATTTGAGCTGGAAATGTTGATAAACTTGTCGGAAAGCACATTTTATTCCTTCTTTCAATTGAAAAAGAAGTTCAAGTTCATGATATGTGATAAAATCCCTGATGGTTTGTCTTTTTTCAATAA
>JAABUS010000943.1_pt1 | contig 68786 bp, 42 predicted proteins | sample 5560161 | NCBI WGS metagenome assembly JAABUS01 (sample SAMN10711885, study PRJNA513376) | rock metagenome | isolation source: Antarctica rocks | place: Antarctica: Victoria Land, Trio Nunatak nord | collected 2016-01-04
TTGATCAATGTAAACTGATAAAAAACAAAAAACTATGTAGTAATAAATTACCATATAATATTATCAGAAATATTTTTCAAACAGTATGCAGCGAAAACTCATCATTGAACTTAATGACATTGCCCTTCGGGATTACTTATTACAAAACCTTGTCATTAAAATTTACTAGTGTCATGTCAAGCATACTTTGTCGTATTAATTGCTATCAGTTGTCAGCTTTCAGCCATTAGCAGGTCAAAGCGTAGTGGGTTTCCTCCTGATAGCTGACCGCTGACGGCTGATAGCCGTAATACGACGTTTTATAGTTGACATAACACTAATTTGTTTTCTTTATTTTGCTAAGCTGATAGCCGACACCTATCAGCTACACCAAATCCACCGCTACAATTTCATGATCAAATACTTGCGGTATCGAAAGCGTTAAGTTACCATTTTTGATGGTATACTCAGGCTTTTGCTCACTAAGTAATAATTGTACGCCGGCAACTTTTGTATTCGCCGGTATTTTAATACTTACCTCTGCGTTTACCGGTATCAATTCTCTGAAAGGACCCTTCATCATCATCGGGTTGGTTAAGTTTACCAGGTGAACAGTCATGGACTGTTTCTGACGCCATGCCGTAGTCTCCACTATACCCGGTCCTTTAACAGTTACGACCGGGTCTTCATTAAGGGTCCAGCGAATGGTATTATTAAGCAGTTTGCCATGATCCAGCGCCATGTATTGCCAGAAGGCACGGTCAATATCCCAGGTAATGTATGCCACCCTTCCTTTGCCAACATCCCTTAAATATATTTCACGAGTATCGGAATCCGGAAGGCGTGTATACACATCTTCCATTGGAAGGTCAGGATACGATTGAACAAGCGTAACCGGACTCGGAAAATTAGATGCCTTAGGTGTTACCTTAACCCTGAAATTACCGTTAATAATACGGGTAGCATCTTCGAGCCCTTCGAGTACCGGATGAAATTTCTTCGTTACCGGATCGCTTCTTAACCGAAGATAACTGTTTTGCATTTGTCCCTCAACACCATTATTATACGAAACTCCAAAAAGATCCGCAAGACCAAAATCTGATCTTTGTTTACCATGTTCATCATAAAGAGATGATTCAAAAGTAGCAAGCAGGCTTCCTCCTCTTGCAACAAATTCTTTCAACTGGTTACACTGTTCATCAGAAAGTGAATAAGTGTTAGCAAGGATCAATAATTTAAATGGCTTTAAATGTTCCGCATCGAGCACACTGGTGTTAATCATTTCAAAAGGCATCCGGCCCTCTATAAGGCTATGATACATACCATGTACATGAAAGGAGCTATCCTGCTGCCATGGCTGGTGGCCATAATTTATATTTTGCTGTTCTGATATAATCATTGCTATACGAGCCATCGGGGCGGTATTTCTCAGGTATTTTTCACTGCGATAATACCCATTGTACATTTTTTCCACACCGGGAAGCCAGCGTTTATCTATGGGCGATGCGCCAAATTTTACAAAACATGGCAGCATCCCATTCGCTACACCGTTAGCTGACCAGACTTTTATTTCTGCTTCAGTATTAACGGAATCTTTCCAGCGGGGAGCGTCTTCTAATCCTACACTGAAAATACCTATTAATGGCTTCATACCCATACCACCTGCCCGGAGTTCTTTAGCGCCACGGCCATTGTTCCATGGTGGAATTACTCCTGACCTTCCCTGCCTGTCAACAAAAAATATTTCAGACACCTGGGCTGTCAGTTTCCTATCGGGAAACCCGTTAGGAATAAATCGTGCGGTAGATTTTATCTTGCGTATATCAGCATCCCATAAAAACCATAGTTCCTTCAGCCGTGCAATATTCCATTCCCTGTATTTAAGTACCAGTGCGGCTTCTGCCGGTGATAATCTCTGGCTGCCTTCACCACGACCGGTACCAGGTGCAGGCTGAACACCCCCTGCCGGGCCGATACCCACCCTGGGTAATTCCATGCCACCGGAATAAGTTTTAAAGTTTTGAACACAATGCTCACAATAACAAATCCCACTACCTGACCAGCGGTTAGAGAAGATACCTTCAGGCTGGTATTTATTCATGATTTCTTTATTCACCTCGCGCATGAACTCGAAGTTATAGGGCCCTAAAGCACAGGTAACCCAAAGATCAGGGTTTGCCCAATGCCGTCTTTTTTTGCCATCAGCTGTTACGGCAATCCAATCAGGATGAGCATCGTAAACATTTTGCCTGGCTGCATGCGGATCTGTACGAAGGCAGATCGTCATATCCATTTTTCTGCAGCCTTCAACCATATAACCTAACAAATCCTTTTTACCAAGGAAATCACTTCTATGATGCAGTGGAACTTGAGTGGGGTAAAATGCACTTACCCCACCTGCACTTAACAAAGCTCCATCAGCATGGATGCGTTTAAAATAGCTAAGCCAGAAGTCAGGGTCGCAGGTCTCAGGATCTTTATCTACAAACGCGAGCTGTGCCCAACGCATAGGCTTATTAAACCATGTTGCATCTTCCGGCGGCATTTGTACATTGACGTTAGCCATCAGAGAAGGAGCTGCCAATGCTAGCCCTCCGCCGATTACTGATGTATTCCTTATAAAATCTCTTCTGTCCATTTTAAATTTTTAATTTATGAGAATGTCTATCCGCAGTCACCTTTAAAAAATTAATTCAAACTTTTATAGTACAATACTTAATGCTTGGTTTCTGTTTTATCCGGAAAAAAGTTGACAGTTTTGTTAGTCTCACCCTCTTCGAGGCGACTTCCGAAGTCTAAAATTTACCAGCTTTCAATACAAACGCAGACTTAGAAAGTCTTAAATAAGGCATCTTTAAAAAAAGATGAAATTTTAAACCTCAAAAAGATAGCGTATCCATTCAAGACTTTCGAAGTCTGCGTTTGTATGATGAGATGTCGCAATTCAAGACTTCGGAAGTCGAACCTAAACCCGAACCTCATACCTCACAACTAATTATACCCAGGATTCTGCGGAAATAACGCCGGGTTGTTCATAACCTTTACCTGGCTTAAAGGAACCGGGAAAACAGTCATGTAATCCCTCATCCCTACAGGTGCACATGCCGCCAGAGCTTTACCGGTTCTAACAAGGTCGAACCAACGGTGGCCCTCAAACGAAAGTTCAAACCTTCTTTCCAAAGCAATATTATCACGAAGCTGACCCTGGCTGAGGCCTGAGTAAGCTGCCAGTGCTGCCCTTGCACGAACCTGGTTTAAAGGAACCAGGGCCGCAGCAGTTTTTCCGTTTTCATTCAAAGCTTCCGAATACATCAGTAATACATCCGCATAACGTACCACTTTCCAGTTTGCCTTGCTATCACCGTTGATGCCTACGGAAGTAATATACTTCATGGTGTACGACTGAGCCGTAGTTGAATTGAATATGGTAACAGCCCCGGTGGAGGGATTCTTCCACGACCCGCAACATTGTACGGTAATATCTTTTCTCTTATCACCCGCCTGCCATACATTAACTAATTGCATTGTGGGAGAAATAGACTCATTAAACCCGCCCTTAATATTGTAATAGTTTAGCAGCGCTGTTACATTCGGCATAAAATTATTGGTGAAGATGCTTCCTAAACCTCCCAGGCCTTCCTCATACTCGATATCAAATATGTATTCGCTATGGTGTTCATTTTTAGAATAGTCGAAGAGGTCATTATAATTTGCTAATAACGCGTATGTATAGGGTGCAATAGTTAATTCCTGCAATACGGCTTCAGCCTTTACAAAATCCTTTATGGTCATATAAACTTTACCAAGCATTGCTTTCGTGGCGCCTTTTGTAGCCCTTCCAACTTCGGTGCCTGTATAAACCATGGGTAGTTTAGTACCCGCATCTAAAAGATCAGGAATGATCAGATCGGAATAAACTTTTGCAACCGCGGTGCGTGGCGTGGCTAAAACTTCTTCAGCGCTTGGCACATTAGTGATCAGTTGCACATCTCCAAAAATTCTAACCAGGTCAAAGTAAGCAATGGCACGTAGGAATTTTGCTTCGCCGATATAGCGGTCTTTATTTTTAACAACAGATACTTCAGCATTCTGGATCTTGGTAATGATATTATTAGCACGGTTGATAACTATATAATAATTAGCCCAGGTGTTGCTGAGCAAAGCATCACTGCTATTTATTGAAAATACATCAACCGCTGTTGAACTAGGTTGATTAGATACCTGTATCCATGCGTCATCACCTCGTAAATCACCGAACTGCCACATATTGGCATATTGATTCCTTAAAGCCTGGTAAGTGCCGATCACTGCATCCTGAAAATCTTTATCAGTTTTATACAAAACATCAATAGTGACTGAAGATACCGGTGGCCGTTCTATAAAACTTTTGCCGCATGATGACATCGTTAAAACAGATATTATGACGATGATGTGAAATATATTTTTCATATGAGTAAACATAGTTGGTAGTATAAAAGTTGATTAATTAAAATGTAACATTCAATCCAAAAACAATGCTCCTGGGTAATGGGTAATTGTTAGCATCAATTCCCGGATTGAGTGAATTACCACTGTTGCTCACATCTGCATTAAAAGAAAGGTTCTTTGTAAAAATAAACGAATTGTTTGCACTGGCATATACCCTGATTGAATTGATATCAATTGACCTGGAAATTTTTTCAGGCAATATATAGCCGAAAGTAATATTATTCACACGGAGATAAGAACCGTTATCAAGGTATCTTGAGCTTGCAAGACGTAGCCCGCCTCTTGGACTATCATCAGGCCGTGGTGTTTTTCCATCACCGGGATCGGTTTCTGATTTCCAGTAATTACGCTCGGTTGATAAAGTCCGGCTACGTGACCTGATCAGCCTGTAAATAACCATTGCATTACTATATATCTCTGCGCCATAAGAACCTGCCAGGTTGAAGCTTACATTAAAGTTCTGGTAAGAAAACCTGTTGGTGAACCCATAATAGAAATCCGGATATGGGCTACCCATAATCGTTATATCGTTATTATCAATTTTTCCATCAGGCTTGCCGTTAGTTCCGCTTACATCTTTAAACCTTATGTCCCCTACTCTTGAATCATCGGCCAGTCCCTTGTTATAGACAGGGCCTGCGGCCAGTTCAGCAGCATTTTTGAAAATACCATCTACTATAAATCCGTAAAACATCCCGATCGGCTGGCCGATCCTGGTGATATTGGTTCCTGAGATGATATCATCACCTGATGGCCCCAGTTTAGTGACTTTATTTTTATAAGCTGAAAAATTCAGATCGGCACTCCACCTGAACTTACCGGCATTGGCTATCACCGCGTTTACTACAAATTCCCATCCCTTGTTATGAACTTCGCCGATATTCTGCAGGGCAGTGCCAAAGCCGGTAGCAGTAGGTATATTCACGTTCAACAGTAGATCATTGTTTTTCGATTTAAAATGATCCACTGTAATATTTAAGCGGCTCTTAAAAAAGCTTACATCAATACCACCATTAAACTGCTCCTGTGTTTCCCAGGTTAAATTCGGGTTTGGAATAACACCGGGAGCAAAACCTCCAATTGCTACGCCACCTGTTGTGTACTTAATATAATTGATGGTAGATAAAGATGCATAATTTCCTATATTGTTATTCCCGGTTTTTCCATAGCTGGCTCTTAATTTTAATTCTTTGATGAAATGAATATTTTTAAAGAAGTGCTCATCTGACACACGCCAGGCCAATGCAGCGGAAGGAAAAACACCATATTTATTATTTGCACCAAACCTGGAAGAACCATCCCTGCGGATAGAAGTGGTAAGAAAATACCTGCCATCATAATTATAGTTGATCCTTGCCAGTTCCGATACTATTGACCATTCGGCCCTTGATGCAGTACCTGAAGTAATAATTCCACTAACTGCGCTTAACGAAGGCACCAGGTTGTTGGGATAATTATTGCTGGTAAAAGAGTTGTCATCACTCACATCTTCCTGAACTGTATATCCTGCCAGGGCAGAAATATTATGCTTGCCAAAACTCTTTGTATAATTGGCTGTATATTCCGCCAGCCAGTTGTACTGTGAGGATGAATTGTCAGTACCTGTTGCTGCCGCGTTTAGAAAAGCCGGAAGCTGCGGGGTAAATGATGCTCCTTTTATATTGGTTAATGCGGCACCCATTAATACATTCAGGTTTAATCCTTCCATCAGCTTATACTGAGCACTTACGTTTGCCAGTACACGCGTTCTTGCTGAAAGATCTTTCTTTTCCATAGCAAGCGCCAGGGGATTATTTAAGTCAGTGGAGGCATCAATTGTTTGATAAACAAAATAGCTGCCATCAGCATTATGCAATGGATAATAAGGCTGTGCAGATGTTGCAGAACCAATAATACTGGTTGAAGCACCAGCGCCGCCGCCCGCTGCAATAACATTATTATTGATTATATAAGATGGATTTAAATTCACTTTCAGCGATAATCTTTTTGTTAGCTGGGCATCTACATTCGCTCTTAATGAATACCTTTTGAAATTACTATTGATGATGATACCATCCTGGTTAAGGAACTCACCGCTTATAGCATACTTAACATTCTCATTGCCACCTGAAACTGATAAATTTATACTTTGCTCAGGTGCTGTTCGTAATACAGAATCTATAGCGCTTACCTCATAGGTATTTTTTCCTGAAATAACATCCAGCGGCGTTTGTGGCACCCTGATAGTCCAGGTTGCCGGATCTCCTGAAACATTGTTACCTAGATCTATATTCCTGTTCCTGATAGAATTATAATAATAATTTGCCTGCTCTTTTGCATTTAAAAATTCCGGCTTCCTTGTTACTTGCTGGTAGCCAAAATAAGTGTCTAAGGATATTTTTGGTTTACCGGTAGCGCCTCTCTTTGTATTGATAATGACAACGCCATTAGATCCGCGTGAACCGTAGATCGCAGTTGCAGAAGCATCTTTAAGGATGTCCAGACTTTCTATGTCATTTGGATTTAGGGTTTGAATGTTATCAGTTGGAAATCCATCAACGACATATAAAGGATCAACACCTGCCGAGATGCTGCCGATACCTCTTATCCTGATTTGTGGTGAGGAACCGGGTTGTCCGTCAGCAAGCTTAACCTGAACACCGGCTACCCTTCCCGATAAAGCCTGTTCCACGCGGGTTACAGCCAGGTCTTTTATTTCTTTACTGGCCAATGTTCCAACCGAACCAGTAAGATCTTTTCTCTTTTGCGTTCCATAACCCACTACCACAACCTGGTCCAGCGACTCGTTAGACTGAACTAACCTGGTGGTTAAAGAAAGTGTTGTTTCCGGTTTGATACTATATCCGGTCAGGGTTTGATTTTCGTACCCAATCATTGAAAAAGTAAAAGTGTATGGGCCGCCTGAAGATATCCGGGAGAAACTAAAATTACCGGAACTGTCTGTTGATGTTCCCGAAGTAACATTGGTTTTCGAATTCCTGATAATAACCGAAACACCGGGAAGCGGTTCATTATTATTATTCTGCACCATGCCTTTAACAAGGCTGGTTTTATCCTGGGAGTATAATCCAGATGATTGAAAAAAGAAAAATAGTAACATCAAGGCATAGAAAGTAGCCCTTGATTCGAATGATTTGATTCTCATATGGCACGCAGTTTACATTTAAGAAAAGTGAACTTCCCGTAATTCCTGATACTTTACATAGATCAGGTCCATGTAGCTATCGTCTTAACAATCAAAAACTATTCAAATTAAGCAATTATTAATATTGCGTGATAAAAAATAATGGTTAATAGTTAATTACTGTCGTTGACTTTACGTTTTCAAGTAGGCAGCCCTTGTGTCCCTTGTGACTTACCTTTGTGTTCCTCGTGGTAAAATAAGGTCTCTGAATCCAAGAGTCTTTTAACCACAAGGAACACAAAGGTAAGCCACAAGGGACACTAAGACCTCTAACCAATCTATTTTCAAATAGGAAAAAACACTACAAACTACTTAAACTCAACGGCATTGATTAATTATTAATAATTATTTTCGCAGATGGATTATTTCAAAAAGCTTCTTGATCTATTAAAGCTTGAAAGGCAGGAGGATCAGCAATCTTATATAAGAATAACAGAATCATCGTCTGTAACAGAGCGCAGAACAAATGGAATCACCTGGTACCCTATCGCTATTAAAGGCTCGGAGATTAGCCGCGGAGACTATATAACGGTTGAGGTTGAGCGCACTACACACCAGCATTTAACCCATCAGTTCCGCTTCGGCATGCCTGCGGCACTTTTCTCTAATCACGACTCAAAGACCGACCGCGTTGATGGCATCATATCATTTCAAAGTGGCAACCAGCTTAAGATCACTCTGAATACCGATGAATTACCTGAATGGTCACGAAATGGCAAGCTCGGTATTGATTTGCTTTTTGATGATAACAGTTATGATGAAATGATAACGGCTCTTAAAACAGCTTCATCGCTTGGTGAGAAAGATGAAGGTAGCCGGCTGATACAAATTTTAACAGGTGAGAAGTCACCTACTTTCAACGATGAAATTCCTGGAATAGTTATTCCTGAGTTAAATAGTTTTCAACTGGCTGCAGTGAAGAAAATATTGTCAGCCAACGAACTGGCCATTGTTCATGGTCCGCCAGGAACGGGAAAAACTACTATGCTGGTAAAAGCTATAAAAGCATTGATAAAACGGGATCATAAGCAAATACTGGTGGTGGCGCCCAGCAATACTGCCGTTGATTTGTTAAGCGAAAAACTCTCGGAAGAAGGATTGAATGTACTTCGGGTAGGCAATCCGGCAAGGGTTTCTGAAAGGCTGATGTCTTTAACTCTCGATAGTAAAACAGCGGCTCATGCCCGCATGAAAGAAATGAAGAACCTGAAAAAACAAGCTAATGATTTCAGGAACATGGCCCATAAATACAAACGTACTTATGGTAAAGCCGAACGGGAACAACGCAAGGCGCTGTTTGATGAGGCACATAAGATCATGAAAGAAGTGAGCAATACCGAACAGTATATCATGGATGACCTGATAGCCAAAGCTCAGGTAATTACCGCAACACTTGTGGGCTCCAATCATTACACAGTAAAGAAACTGAAATACCATACGGTGGTTATGGATGAAGCTGGACAATCATTAGAGCCTGCAGCATGGATACCTGTTCTTAAAGCGCAAAAGCTGATCCTTGCCGGTGACCATTACCAGTTATCCCCTACTATTAAATCGAATGTGGCTGCAAAAAACGGACTAAGCACCACACTGCTTGAGAAGTGTGTGGCATTGCACCCTGAAGCTGTAATATTGTTAGAGGAACAATACAGGATGAATGAAAGCATCATGGGATACTCTTCAAAAGTATTTTACCACAACAGGCTAAAAGCACATCCTTCTGTTGCAAAGCATTTATTGTTTTCCGGTGATCTGCCGCTTGAATTCGTTGATACTGCCGGATGTGGTTTTGAGGAAAAAATTGATGGCACCAGTTCCACTAATCCTGATGAAGCTGCGTTTTTATTCAAACATCTGCATCATCTTGTTACCGGATTAAAGCTTCACTATGATGTTAAAGAGTTTCCAACAATGGCTGTCATATCTCCATATAAACAACAGATACACCTGTTAAAAGAGCAACTGCTTCATTCACCAGCATTACATATTTATGGAGACAAAATTTCGGTTAACACCATAGATAGTTTCCAGGGCCAGGAACGTGATATCGTTTATATAAGCATGACCCGAAGCAATGTGCAAGGTGCAATTGGCTTTCTTTCAGACATCCGGCGCATGAACGTTGCCATGACAAGAGCACGAAAAAAATTGGTAATTATCGGTGACAGCTCTACGCTTTCGCAGTTGCCATTTTATTTTGATTTTATTGGTTATGCGGAGAAGATGAATGCTTATAAGAGTGCATGGGAGTTTGTAGATGAATGAGTTTTTTTAAACTTATTCTTAACAATTAAATAATAAACCTGCCCTATTAACCAGTTTCATCAATCCGGGTGGCTAACTTAGCAATTGCTTAAAAGTATTATATGTTTAAAATTTCAATGAGTTTGTTTGCCGCTTTTATGATTGTGATTAGTTATACAGTCAATATAGATCCTGCTGAAGTACCAGTTAGTAATCAATTATCCAAAACATCTCCTTCAACTCCTCCTCCTGACTGGCCAGCAGAGCTGGAAGTTACCAACTACACCGGGCCTGATCTTACTCCAAGTCCGGCCTGCCTTGCGGTAGCTCCAACCGGCCAAGTATTTGTCGGGGTAGATATGATCGGCTCTCTTGGTAAAACGCCTGGAAAAGGAAGCATCATTAAACTATACGATACCGATAACGATGGCAAGGTTGACAAGCATACTACTTTTGCCATGGTGGATAACCCGCGTGGAATATTACCTGTTGGCGACAAAGTGTATGTATTGCATACAACATTTTCAAAAGAAACAGGAAAGGCTACCGGCATGGACCTGGTTGTATATGTTGATTCAGACCAGGATGGCGTTGCTGACGCCGAACCAAAGCCACTTATCGAAGGTATAAGCAACCCAAAATTCCTGCAAAGCCGCGGTACCGATCATGCCACCAATGGTATCCGTATGGGTATAGATGGTTGGATCTATATCGCTGTTGGCGACTTTGGATTTCATGATGCTGTAGACAGATCAGGAAAAAAACTGACCATGCAGGGTGGCGGAATAGTAAGGGTGCGTCCCGATGGTACCGAGATGGAGATTTTTTCTCATGGCATGCGTAATATTTACGATGTTGCTATTGATCCTTACATGAATATTTTTACGCGCGACAATACGAACGATGGTGGTGGCTGGAATATTCGCTTTAGTCACCAGATTCAATCGGGTGAATATGGTTACCCATTACTGTTTCAACATTTTACCGATGAGATCATTCCTGCGCTTGTTGATGTAGGTGGTGGTTCCGGCACAGGCTCTATATTCATGGATGATCCAACCTGGCCTGCTAAATACAATCATGTTCCTATGATGGCAGACTGGGGAAGAAGCCAACTATACATTCACAGGGTTACTCCCGACGGCCCAAGCTATACTCAAAAAGATGAAGAGTTTATTAAGCTGCCGCAAATCACCGATGTGGATGTTGATGCTTCCGGCCGCATGTATCTTTCAGCATGGGATGGCGCAGGATATTCCGGTAATCCTGCTAAGGGATATGTTGTGCGGGTGGTGCCAAAAGAATGGAAGTACAAAGCATTTCCTAATTTAAAGAAAGCTTCTGTTAATGACCTGGTAGCCTTACTGAAATCTGAAGGTGAAGTAGCTCGTTTACATGCACAGCAGGAATTGATCACCCGGCCACAGGGAGCTGCAACAGCCTGGAAACTTGCTGCTGATAAAAGTTTACCGCTTTATGCACGCGTAGCAGGAATATTTGCCTACGCTCAATCCGCAGGCAATAAAGCCACTGATAACCTGGTGAAACTAACACAAGAAAATGATGTAAGAGAATATGCGTTAAAAGCCCTAAGCGACCACAAACCTATTCTTGCAAATGTTCCCATCAAACCTTTTATGGATGCAATGAAAGACAGTGATCCACGGGTTCAGTTAGCAGCTACCATTGGCTTAGGACGACTCGGCCGTATGGAAGCTGTTCCTGCTTTATTGGCTGTTAAAGTTCCTGCTTCTTTTGTGGCGCCTTCCAAGGATGCAGAGGGCCCGCATGCCACTCCTAACCCGGCAATCATTCCAGCGCATATTGCTGTACGTTCCCTGCTTGCATTGAATGCGGTAGATGGGTGCCTGAATGCAATCGGAACAGAAAATTCAACTATAGCACTATGGGCTTTACGTTATATGCATGAGCCAAAAGCAGTGGATGGATTAATGGCGGCTTATAAAAAGTCTACTAATACTGATGAAAAAAAACAAATTCTTACTACGCTTGCAAGGCTTTATCAAAAAGAAGTTGATTACGATGGCAGTACCTGGTGGAGCACAAGGCCGGTTCTTAATGGTGCTTATTACAGAGCTACCGACTGGGAATCATCACCAAAGATCAAGGAATTTCTAACAGCGGAATGGACCAAATCAAACGATTCCGGTAAACAATTTTATGCTGATCTTAACGGAAGGTTATACATGGGAATTTCAGAATTTGGTGGTGAACAAAAACAGGTTGCCAAAGAAGAAATCAAAGTTGACCTTGAAAAAATCAAAAATAAGAAAGGCCAGATTGGTGAATCCTCTATAGAAGATGTGATGCTGGCAATAGCCAATATTAAAGGGGATACCCTTAAAGGCAAAGCATTGTTTACCCAGCAGGGCTGTGTGGCTTGTCATAGTATTAAAAAGGGTGAACCTTTAAAGGGGCCTTACATGGGGCAGATAGGATCTATCATGAACAAGGAACGTATTGCTGAATCAATTCTTAAACCTAATGCCAGCATTTCACAGGGTTTTGCAACCGTGTTGATTACTGCTAAGGGAGACAAAAGCTATATGGGTTTTGTTTCAGAAGAATCGTCCGACAAAGTGGTGATGAGAAACATCGCCGGACAAGTGTTTAATGTTAAAACAAGCGATATTCTTACACGTAAGGAGATGGAAACATCTATGATGCCCGCGGGACTCGCTAATGCATTGTCTTATGAAGAGTTTGCATCCCTGGTGACATTTTTATCTCAGCAGAAGAAGTAATTTGTAACAGTACTCCCGGTAAAAATTTTAACACAGAGAATACAGGAGTAAGAAACGCCGAGGGCGCAGAGCAAACTTCTCTGCGCCCTCGGCGTTTCCTCCCTCTTGTATTCTCTGTGTTAAAAAAAGACTTACAACCAGGCTACTTATGAAAACTTTTCTGTAATATTATCTCTCCATAACCGCCAACGCTACCCCTTAGATAAACAATTATTGCTTCCATATTGATTCAATCATAAACTAATAATTGACAATATGAGAGTTTTTGCCTTATTCATCGTAGCGCTGCTTACCTCCGGCTATCTTACCAACGGACAAACCAGAACAACCCCATCAGAAACAGCTGCCAGGCCAGGAGGCGCGAGACCTGCCGCTACCAGTATAGCTGCGGTAGTTGAAGGATTTAAAAAATTTGAAGGCTTTTTTAATTTTTATTATGATGAGAAGACAGGCCGCATCCTTCTTGAAATAAAAAAAGATCAGCTTGATAAAGAGATCCTCTATTTCACTTCCCTTACCACCGGAATAGGCAATGGAATAGAACGCGGACAAAGTGCTACTTCAGCCATTGCAAAATTCGTTAAAGTAGGCTCGAAGATTATGCTGATAGAACCCAACTATAATTACCGGGCCGTTACCGGAAATACTGATGAAAAGAATTCTGTGGAGAATGCCTTTGCCCAATCGGTGATCATGGGTTTTACCCCGGTAGCGATAGAAGATGGCAATATCCTGATTGACATCACCAGCTTTCTTATCCGTGACAGCGAGAAGATCGGCGACAGGATTGGTTCCCGCGGCTTCCAGGGGCCAGGTGCCGGTATGACCGGACGTAGGGCCAATGTTCCTGCAGCAGGCGGAACTGCCGCTTACCGCTTTGATGAAACACGTTCTGCAATTTATATTGATAATACCAGGAACTTTCCAAAGAACAGTGAATTTGAAGCGATGATCACTTTTACCGGTGGCTCTTCTGCCAGTGGAAGAGGTGGTGGTGGCGGTGCCGGCATTGCACCTGACCCGGGTGCAGTAACAGTGCGCATGCACCAATCACTTATTGAATTGCCAGACAGCAATTATAAACCAAGAAAGTTCGATCCGCGCTCCGGTCTGAACCTGTTCAGCTATATGGATTTTTCAACGCCTATGGATGAACCGATAATCAAACGTTATTCGCGTCGCCATCGCCTGGAAAAGAAAGATCCGAAAGCTGCTATAAGCGAACCTGTAAAACCTATTACTTATTATGTTGACCGTGGTGCACCACTAGAAATAAAGAAAGCGCTGATTGAAGGTGGCTCCTGGTGGAACCAGGCATTTGAAGCCGCAGGTTATAAAAATGCATTCATAGTAAAAGAACTTCCGGAAGGTGCAGACCCTATGGATATCCGTTATAATGTAGTTAACTGGGTCAACCGCTCAGGCTCTCCCCGCGCTTTTTCTTATGGGTCTTCCTATATTGATCCACGAACCGGCGAGATTATCAAAGGCGTTGTTACCCTTGGTTCAGACAGGCACCGGCAGGATTACCTTATTGCCGAAGGATTGTTACAGCCTTATGAAGATGGCAAACCCGTAAACAAAAAAATGAAGGAGATGGCGCTGGCAAGGATCAGGCAGCTGTCTGCTCACGAGATAGGACATACGCTCGGATTCTATCATAATTTTGCAGCAAGCATTAAGGACCGTGCTTCAGTAATGGATTACCCTTTTCCTAAATTCAGTTTAAAAGCTGATGGCACTATTGATGTTTCTGATGCTTATGCAAAAGGTATCGGCAGCTGGGACAAGCGCGCTATCACCTGGGGTTACCAGGATTTTCCAAAGGGCGTTGATGAAGAGGTAGCATTGGAAAAGATCATGCAGCAGACCTTAAAAGAGGGCTTTATATTTATCCCTGATGTAGGCGGCGATGCGCATCCTTTATCTCATCAATGGGATGGCGGTGCAAATGCAGTTACTGAATTGAACAGGATCATGGACGTTAGAAAACATGTACTGGCAGGCTTTTCAGAAAAAGCGATTCCTGCAGGTGCTCCTATGGCAACATTGGAAGAAGTACTGGTTCCGGCTTACCTCCTTCATCGCTACCAGATAGAAGCTGCCGCCAAATCATTAGGCGGACTTTATTTCACCCATGCTATAAAAAATGACGGACAGGTAGTTACAAAAATGGTGGAGCCTGAAGAACAATGGAAATCTTTCGATGCATTAATGAATACCATAACGCCTGAAGCATTGGCACTTCCAGAAACATTGATCAGTAAAATTCCTCCCCGGCCTTCCGGATTTCCAAGCTCTATAGAAACATTCAGCGGCCATACCGGTCCTACTTTCGATCCGCTTGGTGTTGCAGAGTCAGCTGCCAATACAACCCTGGCTGCATTGCTTAATCCTGCAAGGGCGGCAAGGCTTGTAGAATATAATGCCAGAGACAGCAAGCAACCCGGACTGTTAAGTATATTAGATAAACTGATAGACCGCACCTGGAAAGCGGCTAAGGGTACGGGTTATAAAGGTGAATTGCAGACACTGGTAAATAATCTTACACTAAAAAACCTTCTAACGCTTGCAGCAGATCCTGATGCTTCCGAAAGCGTAAGAGGCCAGGCGTTGTTAAAGATCGATGAGTTGAAACAGTACCTGATCAGCAACATGGCTTCAACCGCACCATTACAGAAAGCCAATATGTTGTTTGGCCTGACACAGATTGGTGAGTTTGCAAAAAATCCTGATAAGTTCCTACCGTCTCCGGCATTTGATATGCCGCCTGGTGCGCCGATCGGCATGCCTGATGTATGGTTTATGGATGATAATGAGTATTAATGAAAAGTCACTGGTGTAGTGATTATTTAGTTTTGCAACATTTATTAAAGCTTGTTAGAGCAATGTCATTTATTTAACGACCAGCCCTGAAAGGGCTCAATATATTAGCACAGGGTGAAGCCCTGTGATAAGGAAGACGATGCAACAAAGCCCTGTAAAGGTGTAATATTATTTTTGATAGCATGCACTTGATCTTTATATTGCGCGCCTACAGGGCTTGGGTTAATGGCAACATTGTTTCACAGGGCTTCACCCTGTGCTAACCTATTATGCCCTTACAGGGTTGGTAGCTTTCTAATCACATTGCCTATTAGGGACGACGAAATAAATCATGGTCTACTTTAATTCCATAACATATAACCTCGATAAAGCATGTTGCATAACTATATAATCAGTACACAAGTAAGCTATTTATAATTTTTTTAACCAGGGAGAAATGCCGGAGGGGAAGAATAGGTCATATAGAGACATACTCTGTGTAACCTCTTCTTCTCCTCCGGCATTTCTCCCTGGTTAAAAAATCAAACTTACTCTTTCCCTTCTTTTCAAACATAATTCCATTTGTGGAAAGAAAGATCAGCCGAATCTTACTGTAAAGAATTACTTACATTATTCATTAAATTATTAACTTATGGCAGAAGTAAATACAACAACTCGAGCTGGTCATTCAAAAGGTCGTGGAGTTAAGAAAAGTAAAAAACTCTCCATACGCGTTGATCTTACCCCTATGGTTGACCTGGGATTTCTGCTTATTACATTTTTCATCTTTACTACAACTATGAGTCAGCCCACTGCAATGAAAGTATTTCTTCCTGATGATAAAGGAGATCCAACACCAATAAAAGTTTCAGGAGCCCTAACATTACTGCTTGGAAAGAATAATATTGTTTATTATTATGAAGGGAATATAATACCTGATCCATCAAGTCTCCCTGCAACAACATATAATGGCATCAGGGATATTATAATTAATAAAAAGAAGTCTACAAAACCCCAGGATTTTTTTGTGATAATTAAGCCTCAAAAAGAATCTCTTTATAAAAATACCGTTGACGCTTTAGATGAAATGACTATTAATAATGTTAAGCATTATTCGGTTGTTGATATAACAGATGCTGAGGAAGATATGATGCAGACAAAGCCGGATAAGATTGAGTGATAAAGAATTAATGCCGTTTAGTTAATAAGGAAAATATTTGATGTAACATAGATGGACAAAGTTCTTATAACTTAAAAATATTTAAGTCTCACCTAACGATTATAAAATCAATATCGGGATAAAGGCATGTTATATTATTATTTAAGGTCAACAATCACCTCCCGTATTTTAATGGCTTTTCTAATTTCGTTAGCCTGATTTTTATATTTGAAATCAGAATAAATAATCAAAAAACGGTTTGGGCCTGTAGCAAGCAGCCCTGTGTAACCACAAGAAACAAGGTAGAGCTCCTGCATGCTTTGGCTTTCATATGAAAGCATTTCAACCGGATCGGTCCAGGAATCGTTTAACCCGGTTTTTGAAAAACGTAACTGTACACCGGGCCGGCCAGACGACAATACATTAATTCCATTTCTTAAATGAAGCAACCTGGGAAGCGCACCTGCCGGAGCCATCACCGCAGGATTTGTCCATGTTACTCCCATATCTTTAGAAATACTGGCATACATTGGACCATTGCCTACGCCGTTTGTTACTCCGTCACCATCAGCGGACCTTATCACACAAAGCAGGCTTCCATCGGCCAACACTTCATAAGCGGGTTCGCTGAAACCTATCCGGTCTACGCTCATTGAATCAATTGTTTTATCAGGCGTAAAAGGTATCCTGCTTTGAAATTTCCAGGAATGTGCATTATTAGTGGAGCGGTAAAAAACCAAGCCCATTTGTTTGTCAGGTTCACCGTTATCTTTTATATAATATCCCGGATAGATCCCTGCTACCAGTGAACCATCTTTCATGGTATGTATATCGCCCCACCATACAACCGGCACCAGATCTTTAGAACTGTAACGTAAGGCATTCGGGTCATCCAGCGAAGCCTCCTCAAGGTTCCATTTATGCTGGCCTTTGACCATACGGCTAATGTACACCCCATTAGTACCGGAAGGCATATCTTTAAGGCGGTAAAAAGTAAAGTTTGTCTTTCTGTATTTAAAATTAGTTTTAGCGAAAGCCTCCGGCATTTTCAGATCAGATACCTTAACCGGTTTAGGGTCTATAACTTTTATCATATCCCCGTTTGCCAGCTTATAACCGGTTAATTGTGAAGAGTCGGGAATACCTGGTTGCCAGGTGTTACCACCATCTTTAGAAATGGCCGAACCTACCGGTGATGTTCCATAAGATTGTATGGCATCGGCATGAAGGCTCCACTCCGCATGTAACGATCCATCTGCCAAACGAGTTATAGTGGGGAACTGATAATAGCCCCATGTTTGCGGTTCATCGGCAACCACAATAATACGAGGTTCACCCAGCAGAATATTAAGGGATATGTTGCCGTTAACTTTATAATTAATGACTGTTTTATTTATAGCAGGTATGCCAAAGGCGATGGTTGCCACCGGCCTGTTTTGCTTTTGATCCCAGGATAACCGGATTGTTTTACCAGCATCTTTACTTTGTTTGAATGTATGGCAACTAAATAATACCAGGCATATTAATACAGTCAGGGTATTTGACATAAGTATATCCACGGTTTTTTGATATTCACTATTGAAAGTTTGATTGGGAGGGGGTTCCTCAATATCATTTTTCTGTAGTACCTTTTACGCCTTTATCAATGCTCACATCAGCAGACTTATAAAAGTGATACACGTTACCTTCTCCCGGCTGCTTAACTTTTACAGCAGAAAACTTAGAGCTTTGCACATCGTCTGTAACAATTGCCAGGCGGTAATCTTTTTTATCAGCAATTAATTCAATGTTGGACATTACAACATGTTCTGCATGCCTGATGTATACTCCCCATGCAGGCAATTCCTTAAACATAGAAAAATCAGGATAATGATCAGGAAATTCAGGAATTTTATCCAGCTCGTTTAGCCCCACCTTCGCGTACATCGGATTGCCGGCACCGGCATGTTTTATTTGAACATTGCTGATGGTAACATTTGCAATCTTTTTATTGGGCAAACCAGTTATTATAATTCCGGGAGAAATATTTCTTGGCAGGTCTTCGATAGGTCCTTCGTAGGAATACCCCGCATCCGGTTTGGTAGCCGGCACATCCGCAACAATATTTTTAATACTGATATTATTCATACGGGCCGTTTTTTCGCCCCAACGCTCTCCCACTCTCAGAAAAATTACATTGCCTGTATTCATCACCTGCAGGCTATCCACTTCTATATTTTCTACAAAACCTCCATCCACCGCTTCTAAAGCAATAGCGGAGCGGTAGGTATCAAACACTTTATTATTTATAATGCGCACATTTCTAAAACCGCCGAGTGAAGCGGTACCGAACTTTATAGCATTGGCACTTGAGCGGATTATATTATTTCTTATAAAAATATTATTACAAAAAGCCTTAGGGTCATGAGACTTTAAACAAATACCATCATCTGCAGCGTCAATATAAGAATTGGTTACGGAAACACTATCGCAATCTACAATGTCAATACCATCCTCATTCCAGTACACCTTGTTATCAACGGTAATGCTGTCTATTTTTAAATTTTTACACTGATCATAAGTCTGGTTCCAGCTGGCAGAGTTTTTAAACATGATTCTCCTGATCAGTATATTTTTACAGCTCCTGAAATAAATGATCATCGGTCTTGTTTCCGCTTCGGCCCTTCCGTATCTGAAATGATCTTTTATCAAACCTTTGTCAATCACATCAACATAATTCCTTGCCACCTGCTGGCCCTGGCCGTCAATCATACCTTTTCCGGTGATAGCGATGTTTTGAACAGTATCTGCAAGCAGCAACGCTGTCATAAAAGGATTCTTCCTGGACTCGTAATCAAATGGATTTAATGAACCCAGCAATACAGCACCTTCATCCAGATGGATAGTGACATTAGAGCGCATGTGCAAAGTTCCTGTAAGATACCTGCCCACATAAAAGATCAGTCTTCCTCCACCTTCTTTGTTTATGTAGTCCAAAGCAAACTGGATAGACCGTGTATTAAGAGTAGTTCCGTTAGAATTAATTCCGAAGAAAGAAGCAGAATAATCTTTGGCGGTAACCCCAAAAGAAAACATGCTTAAAACAACTATTGCAAAAAACTTTGTACACTTCATTAATTGATTATTATGGTTAAGAAATTGTAACAGGACCTATCATACCCATAGATTGTATTGGCTGGTCTTTTCTTTTTTCATTGGTCCAATACTGAGCTATACTATTATCTTTTAAACTCTTCATGTAATTACCCATTGAAGTAATTACTTTTATTTCAATGGAATTAGTACCGTTTTGCACTACATCTTTTATCGCATAAATTCTTCTTCCATACCATTGTACTCCCAGGTCTTTTCCATTAACATTCAATATGGAAATTCCGTAAACCTTACCAAGATTAATAAATTCAAATTTATTCTTATCAGGTATATTTAAAGTACCCTTGTAAATTATAGTGCCTGAAAAAGAAACATACTCAGGAAGATCCTTCAGATCTTTTAAACCAAACATTTCCATTCTTCTAGTGGTGCCATCCGAGTGCCGGAATTCAACTTTCCAGTTTTTTATGGCGTCCGTTGTAATATTGGATGCTACTGGTTTAGGCGATAATGTTTTTCCTTTTTGATTGTCGTCAAATACAATCAATACAGAATCTGCAGGTCCGAGATTCAATGAAATTCTGTTTGTATTTTCCAGCCTGTAACGTTCACCGCTAACCGCATCCCAGATCCATGCCTGTTTGTTTTTACCAATTGCATCAATGGGAGCAATATCAACCGGATGTGCATCGTCCAGACTTGAATTGATAAAATACAATATTTCCACCCCCTTTGCCTGGTACCTTACCTGGGTTACAAATCTATCTGGCTTGTTTATAGTAACATAAGGGGTAATGTTGTATCGTGACTGAATTTCTTTATACCATTTAATAAATTCGTTTTCGGGTCTTACAAGCAGGATAAACCGATCGGTATATGTTTTTAATTTTGTTATGGCAGCTTTTACTTCCCTATCCCTTTGCTGATAATTTGACCACCCTAATGATTTATCGGGATAAGTATCCAGGCAAAATACTCTTCCACCATTTTCAACAAAAGACAACAGCTTTTGCGCAGTAGCAGGCTCCATACTTTCAACCTGTATCAAAAAAATCGTATGGTATTTCCTTGGGCCATAATTTAAATGGCCATCTTTCATTTCTCCCTCTCTTATAATTGTCTCGGAGATATAATCGCATCCATTTCCATTCTGGTGCATTGATTCCCATATAAGCGATAAATGATTAGGATAAGAGAACGTAGGAAAGGGTTCATTTTGTGCACCATAGATACTCCACATATCAGCCACCGGCGGCAGTATGGCGATATCGGCAAACATATCCGCCTGTTGCAACAGCGCTGAAATTCTTGCTTTATAATCAGTGAAATGTTTAAAGTATGGCCAGAGGTTGGCACGCTCATTTAGAAAACAACCATATCTTATCCAGCCGGGAAAGGGAATGTCAAGGGGTGAATAATTAAAGCCATGAAATACAGGATGAGTTACACCGGAGATAGTGCTCAGGTCACCGGTTATTTTTAAAAGCTCCAGGGTTTCATTAAAAACAACATCCGTATTGGTAAGCTCCTCACAACTGATTAATTTTTTTCCTTTAAGATGTGCCGCGGAAGAAACATACTTGTTAACCATAGTATAACCTCTTCCTATTCTTGTATCCAGCTCACTCATTTCCTTACCGATACCGGCTTTTACCCAGGTTTCGCATTCAGGAATGTCCATATCGAAACTTCCTTCCAATGGAAAGTAACCCCTGCCATAAGCCTGGGCTCTTGATTTAACGTTGTTGTCCCTGCACCATTTGGTAAAAGTATCAATGAAACGTTCTTTTAAAAGTTCTGTCTTGGTAAGATCAAAATCATAGCGCACACGCTGGATCATGTTCTTAATCTCAGGGCCAAGTTGTGCGCCATAGTTGTAATCGAACACGTTACCCATTGATCCTACTTTATACTGGGTGAAAGGAAGATAAGGCATAAGGTCATACCCTCTTCTCTTTTTAAATTCATCCTGCATACCGGCAGTCCAGTTAGCGCCTTCCAGTTCCATGCTATCCGTAAAAAAAGCACGGATATGTTTTGATAAAGGACCGGTCTTTTTTTGAATACCATCCGACATATGGTTCAGGTATTTGCTGACAGCCGCTTTATCGTAATGATTCAGCACAGGGCCGTTTGCGCCCGGAGCGCCATTGATCACTTCAAGGAAGCCATCAATCTTTACCAGGGTGTACAAAACGTATTTTCCGGTAGGGATAGTGGTGGTGATATAACCCGTCTTCACCTGGTTAGACAGGTCTTTTACTTCATCCATGCTGGTGAAAGGATCAGGTACCAGTTTTACAGAAAGTATTTCCATCTTCCTTCTTGGATAGGGGCTTGATACTGCAGGATCAGCTTCTTTAAATAAATCAAACAGTGAAGCTTCATAATCTATTTTACCTTCCAGTCTTTTTGTTCCGATTAAAACAATTTGTGCACGTTCTTCACCTTCCAGGTATTCAGCACCAAAAGGCCAGCCTGAGCCGACAAGTAAATCGCAGGTTAGTCCAAGCGATTTAGCTTCAGCAAATGTATGTTGCAGAGCATCTATCCAATCATCGGTTAACCATGGCAGTGAGGGCTTGCCCAGATCATCTGTACGTGATGGAAATTTAATAGGATTGATCTCCACACCGCCGATGCCTGCTGCTTTCAGCAACCGGAGTTCCCTGGATAGTTCTGCTTTTTCAACCTTATCTCCGTTCCACCACCAGCGTACAAACGGACGGTAAACAGCAGAAGGATTTTTAAAAAGTTCATATAAATCTAAAGGAGCAGGTTTATCACTGTTTGTAAATATCTCTTGAGTAAAAGCCGGTAATGAACTTATAACAGCGGTACCTGCAGTAATAACCGAGCTGTTCTTTAAAAAGGTTCTTCTCTTCATTAATCTTATTTAAAAGTCAGCATATCGTTTTTCGAGCAGGTTCTTCATCCACAGGTTAACCCGCCATTGTTCATCGAAGGGTGTTCCTTGCCTGTTGGCAAATACCATGTAAGGGGGCGGACCGAATTCCGGAGTAATGGTACAATATGGAGCGCCGCTGTCTTTCATTTTATGAACCCATTTATCCCAGATTAAAAGATGTTCATTTAAGGCTTCCGCATACTCTTCAGAAGCCGGCTCCCATACCTGCGGGCCTTCCGTATGCCCTACCCGCGCGTGAATATGTTTAGTATGTTTGATGGCAAGGTCTACAGCAGGCTGCTGGTCATGCAGGTAACTTTCGGAAACACAAAACCAGTGTGAGACATCCAATGTCAGTATAATATCTGTATGTCTTTTCAGATGATGGTATACCAGGTGGGCGGCAAAGGTCCATTTGTTGCGATGGGTTTCCTGGTGGATAGGCATACCCGTTAGCTGTTGTACTTTTTTACAGATTAACAGGCATTCATCTACCTGTTGGTCATTAAAAAATTCCCTGCCCGGCTGAATACTTATGAACAAAGGGGACTTGAGATTGGTTCGTAAAGCAGATAATTCCAGTAACTGCCTTTCAAGTTCAGCGAGGTAATTATCAAAATCATTCATCCGTTCAATAACAGACATTACTATGGTGAACTCTAATTCATATTGTTCCAACAGTTTAAGAACTTCAATATAATCACCCTTTTCAGCATAAGGGAACCATTCAATACCAGCATAGCCTGCTTCTTTAACTGTTTTTAAAAATGGTTCCCATTCAATATGTTCCGCTCCCCACCTGGGACAAAAGAATTTTATCTTCATACTTCTATACTTACTGGAGCATGATAGATCAATGGATTTTGTTCATCATTATTCAAGGGATCTCCCACCTTCAACGTCTGAACATATTCGTCAGGAAGGATGTTCTTTTGTCCGTTAAAAACATTTCCATCTGGCATGTAAGCGCATGTCATGGCGCGCCTGAAACCAGGGGTCATGTTAGGACCAGCGCCATGTATGGTAAGCCCGTTATGGAAAGAACAACTTCCCGCTTTCATCTTGGCCACAAAGGGAGCTGTTTTTGCAAACTGAGGGTACACCTCAAAAACAGCATCCATGTTTTTTCCTATAGCCTTAAATTCGTACGTAGTTTCTTTGAAAGAACCTGGTATGAAATAAAGGCAGCCGTTCTCTAAGGTGGCATCATCTAAGGCAACCCAGATGGAGATCGCTTTTTTGTCGGCAAAAGACCAGAAAGGGGTGTCCAGGTGCCAGGCTGTTGGATTGGCCCAGGGACGTTTGAATAAGGCCTGGTCGTGCCAGATTCTTATTCCTTCCACACTCGCCAATCTTGCAGCCATTTCGCCGATGTGCTCATCAAACATTATTTCCTTCACTTTATCATTCGTTTGCCAGAGGTTCAATAACTGGTCGAATACCTTTCCAAAATAGTCCGCATCTTCGTTGATGCCATCGTCCTCTCCAATCTTCACATCTTTGTCGGGCATTTTCCTCCCACCTCTTTCATTAACGGCTTCCATTACCGCTAACCGCCAGTGCTGCAGTTCATCGGGTGATAGAAAGTCTTCTATAACAATAAATCCGTTTGTTTGATAGTATTTAATCTGCTCTTCTGTGAGTTGGAATTTCATACATTGAATTTTAAATTTTAATACCCGGGGTTTTGTTTCAAAAGCGGATTAAGGTTCATCTCTCTTAAAGGGATAGGGTACAGCAACCTGTTTTCAGTAACCATATATGTTTGTGGTAAAAGAAACGGGAACATCGCTTTATTTTTTGCACCATACGCATTCATAACAGCTACCGCCTGACCGGTACGGATAAGATCCTGCCATCTTTTATTTTCAAACAGCAGTTCCGACCTTCTTTCCTTCGCAATGATAACCCGTAAGCCGGCCTGATCTGTAACCGCTATCTGGCCCTTGCCCGCCCCGAATGCTCTTGTTCTTACCATGTTCAGGTAAGGCAGCGCCTCGGCCGTTTTACCGGTTTCATTCAAAGCTTCCGCTAGCATCAGCAGTACATCGGAATACCTGTATAAAGGCCAGTTCTGATCGGTATTCTGATTGAGGGCTGTATAAGGCGGATAGAAAAATTTTCTTGCGAACTTTTTGGCTACTACTCCGGCAGGAGCCGTATAACCTACTATACTTACAATTTTTGAAGGAATGAAGTTGGTATTTGCATCCAGCGATCCTTCAATCACTCCTATGCTTGCATCTAACCTGGAATCTCCTGCTTCAAATGTACTAATCACATCATCAGTAGGAACATTAAAGTTTCCGATGTTATTGGTAAAACTAACACCAAGAATATTCATAGTATTAGTGGTGATGGGCGTAAAGCGGTAAATGAAGTTACTTGACTGCCCCGTAGTTCCGGATTGGTATTGAACATCAAAAATTAATTCTTTATTTCCATTTTTAAAAGCGGGATTGAATACATCCCTGAAAGCTGGTAACAATGTATATCCCATCTGGGTAACACTCTGAAAAAGCGGGATAGCTTTAGCGAATTCTTTACGTTGCATGTACACTGTTCCTAATTCTGTTGCTACCGTTCCTTTTGTGATGCGCCCCGTTTGAGCAACAGCAAAAGTTGGGGCAGCCAGTAAATTCATCGCATCTGTATAATCAGCGATTACCTGTGTGTACACTTCTTCCGAGGTAGCTCTGGCTTTAAAGGCATCGGAAGAAACTTTTACTTCATGCAAGCTAAGCGGCACGCCGCCATAAGTACGAACCAGGTCAAAATAATAATGAGCGCGTAAAGCTTTGGCTTCAGCTATTATCTGGTTTTTTGCCGAATCAGTTATTGGAAAAGTTATGGATGCGATCCTGTCGAGAATAACATTGGTTCTTGAAATGCCATTGAAATCAGCGGTGTACCTGTTTTGAGTAACAGCAGTTGCCGGGTCATCTAAAAACGTAATTATATTTTCCGTGTTCTGGTTTCCCCTGTCTTTAGCATAATAATCGAAGAACGCGTTATCGGAGCGCATTTCATCCATAAAATATGCACTATTGGCTACATCACGCAATGGAGCATAAGCACCGTTGACTGCCTGCTGAAAATCCTGCGTGGATAAATAGAAGTTGCCTTCATTTAAATTGCCTTCAGGATAAAGCGTCAGGAACTCTTTTTTACAGGAACTTAATAACGCAATTGATAAGGTTATGTATATTAATATTTTTGATTGTCTCATAATTTAAGCAAATTTTACTTTTGAAAAGAAGCTAGCGGACTATAGTCTTCATGGATCCTGTTTGTGTTTTTTTATAACTGTACATTGAAGCTGGTAAATCTGAACAAGGGTTTTAGAAATTGATGTTAGCGCCAATCATAACTGTTCTCGGAACCGGGAATGTACTTAAATCCTGGCCATAGGTAGTAATGGCATCATCTCGGCCAATGCTTGCTTCAGGATTTTGTCCGGAATATTTTGTAAAAACAAATGCCTGCTGAACGCTTACATAAACACGGGCGGATTTAAAGTAGTTAAGTGTTTTTGCCGGTTTGAATATGTACCCTAAAGCGATGTTCTTTACTGTAAGGTAATCACCGGGAGATAACCAGGTAGTATTTGCAAGACGGTATAGTTCTGTGGAACTAGACCGGGTGGCAGGAGTTTTTCCATCGCCCTGGTCTGTTTCGGAGCGCCATGGGTGAAGCAAATCGCGTGTCATGTTAAAGATGCCATCATTGTTATGATAGTCTTGATAGTTGACATTCATAACCTGGTTGCCCACCTCGCCTGATATGATTATATTTAAATCAAAATTTTTATAATTAAAGTTGTTGGTCATCCCATATATAAAATTAGGATTAGGATTACCCAGTAATGTTCTGTCATCTGAATTAATCACACCATCACCGTTAGTATCTTTCATACGGGTTGATCCTACTACCGAAGTAGCGTATTTAGGTTGTTTATCATACTCGGCCTTCGTTAAATAAATACCATCAAATACGTATCCGTAAAATTCACCGATATGTTTACCCACTATAGAACGGTTGAACCCGGCATACATGGCGCCACCTCCTACAAAAGGAGTATTGGGCGGCAACGCTATCACCTTATTATCGTTGAAGGAAATATTAAAATCTGTGCTCCAGCTAAATGGGCCGGTTAAATTCTTGGAGCTTACCTGGAACTCATGGCCCCACATCCTGAATTTGCCGGTATTGAACGTAACACTCGCATATCCTGAAGCGACAGGTATCAGATTTTGATAAAGCATTCCGTCAGTTATCTTGTTATAATAATCATAACTGAAGGTTAACCTGTTATGAAGCAGGTTCATATCTATACCGAAATCCGACTGGGTAGATACTTCCCATGTGAGCTCTTTATTACCTAAAGCGGTAATAGATAAACCTGGTGTTAAAGTGCCTCCGAAAACATAATTGGTAGCGGTAATGTTGGAAACCTGGGAATAGTTACCGATATTGAAATTACCCGTCTTACCATAACTGCCCCTGAATTTAAGGTAACTGATAGCATTATTTTTTGGAAAGAAGGATTCATCACTAACGATCCAGCCGGCCGATACAGAGGGAAAGTAACCATATTTATTATTTGCTCCAAAACGGGATGATCCATCCTGCCTGATTGTGGCCGTTAGCAGGTACCTGCCTTTGAAGTCGTAGTTCACTCTTCCAAATGCCGAGGCCAGGCTCCATGCTTCCCTGTTACTCGTTCCGCTTGTTACAGCCGCTCCTGAAACCAGTTGAACCGCATCGTTTGGAAAATTGCTACCATTGATGGTCCTGTAATCTCTCTGCCATTTTTGAGAACTATATCCTGCAAGGAAATCAATAGTATGATCTTTAAATTTTAAATTATACGTTAGCGTATTTTCATTCAGCCAGGAAAAATAATTGTAGGAATTGCTGCTGGCGGATGAAGCTGTGGGTGAACGTGGAAGTATGGCGGCATTCAATCCTATACCGTACATGGTACCAAAGAACTGCGTATAATCCGCTGTTCCATAATCTGCATTAAGGCTCGACCTGAACTTTAAATTTTTAATAAATTCCACTTCACCGTAGAGGTTAGCTAGTATACGAACAGTATTCTGGTTACTATTGAGCTGTACCAGTTGCTGAACCGGGTTATTCATTCCAAGCATACCAAAAGAACTTACCCTGCTGATATAATTTCCGTCTGCCTTGCGAATTGGAATTAATGGCGAGGCTGTTGTAGAGTTTCCGATTACCTGCCGGCTACCATCTGTATTATTCCTGGTATTATGATCTATCTGGTAAGTTGGTGCAATGTTAAGTCCGAACTTTAACCGGTCATTTGGCCTAAACTCGTTATTGCTGCGTAGCGAATATCTTTTTACACCGGTATTAAGCAATACTCCCTGCTGATCAAAATAAGTTAAAGTTGTACTGGAAGAAATTTTATCGGTTCCGGAGGAGACATTTAGTGAATAATCAGAGATGGGAGCTGTTCGCAGTAAAGCATTATACCAGTTGGTGCCTTCTCCATACTGATCGGGGTTTGCATAATCGGCAGGAATACCCAGGGTATATCCTTCATTTTTTATTTTGTCTTCATATATTCCTTTCAGGATGGTTGCAAACTCATGCGCGTTCATCATGTCGGGCCTTCCTTTTTCAGGAACTGTTTGCCAGCCGGTGTAAGCGTTGAGAGATACGTTGGTACGGCCAGACTTTGCCTGCTTGGTAGTGATAAGAATTACACCATTGGCCGCCCTGGAACCATACAATGCGGTGGCAGAAGCATCTTTAAGAACGGTGAAGGTTTCAATTTCATCCGGATTTATAAAGTTGGCATCTCCGTTTCTTGAGTTGACACCACTCAGCGGCTGACCGTCTACTACCATCAATGGCTGAAACCCGGAAGACAGTGAAGCGGCGCCTCTTATTCTGAAATCAATTCCTTGTCCCGGCCTTCCAGAAGTTTGGTTAATTTGCACACCCGCAACTTTTCCGGGTAATTTCTGGCCAAATTCAGCTGCTGGTATATCCTGCAACGGAGCCGCATTTACGGTTGCTACGGAGCCGGTAATATCTCTTTGCTTCCTTGTACCGTAACTTATTACCACTACCTGGTCAAGGTTGTTAACGGTAACATCAAGTGCAACATTTATTACGGTCTCATCACCAACCAGCTTTTCAACATTCTGATAACCGACATGGGAAAAAACAAGTGCTGCTCCCTTTTGAACACTGATGATGTAGTGACCGCTTTTATCAGCAGTTACTGCATTAGTTTTACCTTTTATCTGGATAGTCGTGCCTGCGATATCCGCATCATTTCCAGATAAGGTTACAGTTCCGGAAACATTAACGCTAGGGCCTCTTTGACACAGCGCCACGATGGAGAGCAAAGTAAAGATTACAACAAACAAAGTCATTTTCTTAACCCGGCCAACATAAGTGTAATTGTAAATAAATTTCATAAGCAAGGTGTTTAATTTTTAAAAGCGTTCAATAATGATTTTTAGCATTTCAGTCCTGAAAAAGCATCAGGAGAAAGATAGTGGATTAGAAAAATAGCAGTTAGATTTATTTACCTTTTAATACCCGTTTAATTCTGATGCTTAAGTAGTAAGCTAGGGAATTTAACAAAGGTGATAAAGATCTTTTTCAAATCTAATCTTAACAATACCATAAAAATTTATTGTTACTGTCATTTATTTATCTTTTTTGATATATTTTATACATTTTTACAGAGATAACCGTACAAGTGTAATGTCTAATTATTTCAAATATTTAAATGTTGGTTCTCTGGAAGAAAAATGGGGATTTTATATTACCACTGTAGGTCATTCTCTTATATCTCCGAATCAGCATTATCCCAATAATGAAAACCATCCTCAAAATCATTCTTTCAGTTGGAATAAGGGGCGCATACTGAATGGCTATTATTTAATCTTTATTTCAAATGGCCAGGGCGTTTTTGAATCAGCACTTACTAAGCCTGCAACCATAACTGCAGGCACTTGTTTTTTTCTGTATCAGGGTGTATGGCATCGTTACAAACCACATTCAAATTCAGGATGGGAAGAATACTGGATCGGCTTTAACGGACATTATGCGGATGAATTAATGAACAAAGGATTCTTCAGTTCAACAAGGCCTTTTACCAATGTTGATGTTAACGCCGATTTGCTTTCATTGTTACATAAACTGATTGCTACAGTCCAAACTTCTTATGCAGGTTATAACCAGGTAATTGCCGGTATAACCTTACAAATTCTCGGCATTTTAAATGCAGTTTCAATGCAGCAGGAAAACAGAAATGATCCCACTGCAAAGCTTATTTCAACAGCCAAATCTATTTTGGAACGCTCTCTTGATAAACCTGTTGATATGGAAAAACTTGTACGAGAACTGCCGATGGGATATTCAAAGTTCAGAAAGGCATTTAAGGAAAGCACAGGAGAATCTCCCAATCAATATCATCTTAATTTAAGATTGAACCGGGCAAAAGGGTTGCTTGCGTCTACGGCGTTAAATATAAATGAGGTAGCCAGTCAAACAGGTTTTGATTCTATCTTTCATTTTTCAAAGATTTTTAAAATGAAAATGGGCGTGTCGCCAAAGTGTTATAGGATAGGGAATATTAAGAGGACTTGATGAGAGCGGTATTAGGGAGTTGGCTAAACATTTAATCTAATTTTCAAGCAACTACTTTTTTAAGAATTTTAAATGTTTAACTACCCGACTGTATAAAGATTTAACTAATATTGTATATCCTATAAAAATGAAATTATGAGTAAGACCAAAAACATTTCAAATAAAAGAGAGACAAAGAGAACCTCTTCCTACAGAACTATTAAAAGTCCCGCCAAACCTAGCACATTAGACCCACTACTAGTTGATGAAGCTATAAAAAAAATAGCTGCTCAAAGAATCGAAAAAAAATTATCTACACGTTCCAAGCGTTATTCCTGAATGTAATAAATTGCAGGCAGTCATAGGATATGTACAATGAAAATGTTTTTATAAATTGTCCTTTTGACAGAACTTACAAAAAGCTTTTCGATGCAATCATTTTTGCTATATTAGATTGTGGCTTTATAGCCCGTTGTGCTTTGGAAGAATATGATGGGAGTGAGATAAGGGTAAATAGAATCTTTAGCATTATTAGTGAATGCCGATTAGCAATTCATGATTTATCTCGCGTTGAAGTCAGTAAGAATTCTAAGCTTCCGAGGTTTAATATGCCATTAGAATTAGGTGCATTTTTAGGTGCAAAGTATTTTGGAACTGATGTCCATAAGAAAAAGTCCTGCCTCATTTTAGATACAGAGCAGTTTCGATATCAAAAATTTATATCCGACATCGCAGGTCAGGATATACAAGCTCATCAGAATAGCCAGCGTGTTATTATAAGAGTTGTTCGTGATTGGCTTCATATTTATTCAAAGCAGTTAATACCAAGTGGGAGTATCATATGGTTAAGATACACAACTTTTAAAAAAGATTTACCACTCTTATGTAGAAATCTGGATTTAGATTATAAAGAACTTACTATTAATGATTATGTGTATGTTATTTCAAGGTGGTTAACAATTAACGCACAAAAATAATTTATCACATTGTTTACTTGTTTAATTCTTTAAGCGCTGCTTAACTATTGCAATTTTATAATGCGGATTTAACGAGGGAAAAATATTTAATATATTTTGTAAATGACAAATTTGTATAATTACGAAAACTTCGTATGTTTACGAAAAATTCGTAATTTGGCAGCGTATAAATGCTTCACACGAAATAATCTAACACATATTATGAACGGCAATAAGACTTCCGCTTTTCACAGTAGCTTAAGTCCTGATTCAATAATTGTTCAATTAATGTTGTTGACTTAAGAAGTTAGTAGTGATCTTTCGTATTTGAATTACAATTTGGTTAGAGGTCTTAGAGTCCCTTGTGGATTACCTTTGTGCCCATTGTGGTTAAATAGGCCTATAATCACAGAGTCTTTTAACCACTAGGAACACAAAGGTAGTGCACAAGGGACACAAGGGATACCTGCTAAATACGAAATCCTTAAATCAACGACATTGATTGAACAACTAATGAACTGTAGATAATTTTTGTTTTACGTTATAAAAACATGATTATTCAAACATATAAATACACCCTATCCAACCTTCATCTATGATAATAGCCAAAACAATCCTTACTTCTTTATTTATAAGCATGCTGTTTCTTTGCTCAACTGCTCAAAATAATTCAGGGACCATTAAAGGTGTATTAAAAGATTCCTCTGGAAAGCAGGTTCTTTCATTGGCAACAGTAACGGTATTTGTTGCAAAGGATACTACCATCATTACTTACCGATTAAGCGATCCCGGTGGCAATTTTAAAATCCCGGGCATTCCTCTCAATATTAACTGCAGGGTGCTGGTAAGTTTTTCAGGATACAAAACATTCCGCAAAGATTTTTTATTGAGCAAAGAAAGTCCGCTGCTCGACATGGGAACCATCCTCCTTAACCATGATTCCAAAGACCTTGAAGAAGTAATAGTATTTGCAGAGCGTCCGCCCGTGTCCGTTAGAAAGGATACTATTGAATTTAACGCCAGTGCTTTTAAAACGCTGCCCAGTGCGTTATTGGAAGATCTGCTAAAAAAATTACCCGGTCTTGATATTGATGCCAGTGGAAACATCATGGTAAAAGGAAAGCGTGTGAATAAATTACTGGTAGATGGCAAAGAATTTTTTGGTGGTGACCCGCAGATCGCCACCAAAAATTTACCGGCTAATATTGTTGACAAAGTACAGGTGATGAATGATAAGGAAGAAATTGAAAGGAATCCTGAAACACCTGAATCAGAGATAGGCCAGGTTGTAAATATAAAACTTAAAAAATCCATCAAGCAAGGTTGGTTTGGCAAAGCGTATGCCGGCGCAGGTACAGATAACAAGCATGAGACAGGAGCCATTTTAAATGCATTCAGAGATACTACACAGGTAAGTATTCTCGGTTATACAAATAATATCAATAAACCCGGTTTTGGAATCAGTGATATACAAAAAATCGGTGGGTTTCAAAGAAGCGGGTTTAACAGCATGATGATAATGAGTGATGGTGGGTTTGCACTTAACGACATTTCTTTTGGTGGTACCGGGCAGGGATTGCAACGGTCAACAGGCGGTGGAATAAACTTTAATAACCAGTATGGAAAAAAAGTTACGCTTAACCTCCAATATTTTTATGGACAGATAAACAGCGATTTCAGCAGTATCAGCAACCAGCAGCGCTTTTTTAAAGACACAACACTTACAACCCTCAGCACCAACAACCCTGAAACTGTAAATAATAATCACAGGATCGGTGGAACAGTAACCTGGAAAATAGATTCCCTCACAACACTCATTTTTCGTCCAGGCTTTACCTTAACATCAAACCGGAACTTTGCCACAGGAACTTCTTTAACTGCTGAAAATTACAGGGGAAAAATTAATAGCAGTAACGTTACCAACAAGGGCGCCGGCAATACAAGTAATTATTCCTATAACATGTTCCTTAATAAAAACTTCAAAAAGAAAAGCAGGGTCTTTACTGCCAACCTCGACTTCTCAAACGTAAACAATAACAATGATAATTATACTAACGGGTTGTACACCATTTACAATATAGGAATAACGGATGATAGTCTGGTTAACCAGTTAAGACAAACCGGGGGTGACAATTTACGCAGCAGCGCGTACCTTTCCTTTTCAGAACCATTAAATAAAAAACTTACGCTTAGAATTACCTATAACAGCGATTATATGAAACAGGATAATGGTATCGGCTTTTTCAGCAGGGATCTCTCCAGTGGAAAATACGACCAGTTCAACCAGCATTATTCCAACAGCATTGAGCGCAATGGTTGGAAAAACACTTCAACAGCATCAATTACTTTCAAATCAAAGAAGCTTACAATAAACCCCGGATTAAGTTACCTGACCGCATCATTCAATAATTATTTTACTAAAAATCCATCGGTCACACAGCACTTTCATTATGTTTATCCTTCTTTAAGTATTAACTGGGGATCATTCAGATTTTATTACCAGGCCAACATACAGGAACCACAAGCAAGCGACCTGCAGCAGGTCATTGACATCAGTAACAGGTTCTACCAGCAATTTGGAAACCCGGATCTTAAACCCACTTTTTCACAATCTGTTGGGATCAATGCTTACAAATATCTTCCAAAATCAGGCAGTTCCTATTCAGTATATATAGGTGGAGGTTTTATGAATGATGCTGTTATCAGGGAAATAACTATTGACCATAACGGCATACAGACTACAAGGCCGGTGAATGTTGATGGAACCTATCGTTTTAATGGCAGCATGAATTATAGCTATCAATATAAATTTAATAAGAACTATACTGTAACTATTCGTCCCGGACTTTATGGTAATTACAATAAATCTATCATCTCGGTGAACGGTTATAGAAGCGGACAAAATAATATCGGAATCAATCCCCAGCTTTCCCTTAACCTAAATTATAAAGATAAACTTGAATTCAACCAGCGGTATTATCAAAATTACAGGCAGACAACTTATGAGAACAACACTACTTACAAAAACATTTATGTGCTTAGTCATTCTATAGAATCCGAAGTTGTGATCCGCATGCCGAAGCATGTTGTTTGGGAGAACACCATAAATTATTCTTACAATCCTCAGGTAGCACAGGGAATCAGGAAATCCAGTGTCAGGTGGAATGCTGCGGTTAATTACCTTTTCTTAAAAGATGATAAGGGCCAGATTAAGCTATCAGTTTATGACCTGCTGGATCAGAATATAAATGTGTACAGGTACACAGGCGAGAACTATGTGTCTGACACGCAGAACACTACGTTAACAAGATATTTCATGCTTACTTTTACTTATAACCTTAGAAATTTTACCGGCGGAAAAGTTGGTGGTAAAGACAGGTCCATGTTCTTTTTTTAGGATTTTGTGTTTGAGATGAGCTTTTTATAGTGTTTTTGCACATATCCGGACATACGGTTTAAAGAACTACCGGGCCCTATCTACATGTGTAAGAAGATCATTATTTTATTATTTTTGGTTTAGCTGATGATAGCTGGTTTAGAATAGTAGTTTCATTGCTGCACCAAACAATTTGTGAAAGCGAATTGAAGTGTGCTGATTATCAATGATTAGATTTTTGTACATTCGGGTTATATGGTAATACAAACGTTGGCGGTAATTGCAAAGCGACACTTATTGAAACTGAGCATTTCATTAAAGTACATAAATCATTTATCGTTTCAATCGCTAAAATTGAAACAATAGAAAACAAAGAGATTTTAATAAAAGGCTCCAAAATTCCCATAAGCCGAAATTTTAAGGAACAAGTGATAGAAAGAGTAATAAAAAATAAGTTATTAAGGAAATAGGCAAGTAACATACCTAGTGTCATGTCAACTATAAAACGTCGTATTACAGCTATCAGCCGTCAGCGGTCAGCTATCAGGAGGAAACTCTCTACGCTTTGATCTGCTGATGGCTGAAAGCTGACAGCTGATAGCAATTAATACGACAAAGTATGCTTGACATGACACTAGTGTTTTCATTATAGGCTGACGGAATACTAGTTCCCGTACTTCGGCAAACCCTGTTCATTGCCTGCAACGTTATTACGATTGTGCATTAATCTATACGAGTTTACCAGAGATCCCTTTGCTTAACTTTAAGTTCACTTTAACTTACATAATATAGAGTTATCCACAAAGCAACCGTACACTGCACTTTAATATTGAAAAAATGATAAAAGGAGTAGTACTGTGCGTTGTTATTTTAATAAGCGGGTTTACCTATACTTATGTTTATGCGCAGCAACCAGGGATCATCTTAAATGGGAAAATTATAGATAATAAAAAGGAGCCTCTTCCCTTTGCGAGTGTCAGTATTGCCTCAGGGAAAATAGGAATGATATCCAATTCGTCAGGTTTGTTTACTTTAAAAGTTCCCAACAATTATAAACAAGATACTTTAGTGGTATCTTTTATTGGCTATGAAATCTGTAAGATTCCCATTGCAGCATTTGCAACTGACGTATCAACGTTGCTTATTCAGCTTAAAGAAAAAGCTTTTGAAATGAATGAAGTGGTAGTTAATCAAATAAATGCTTCAAAATTGATTCAATCCGCCATTCTTAAAATTCCTGAAAATTATTTTCAAACACCTCATGTAACAAAAGGTTTTTATCGGGTAGGTACAAAAAAGAATAAAGAACATATTCAGCTTTCGGAAGCTGTTTTTGATATTTACAATTTTGGCTTAGGCAGTAATAAAGAAAGCCAATTAAAGTTATTGAAAATGCGGCGTCTGAAAGATGAAAAAGGTTCTCATGGTATAGACTTTGGCATGAATACAAAAGGGGTATTGGAATTTGATATTGTAAATACAATTGGCGTGTCAGAAATATTCAGTAGTAAGGACTTAAAAAATTATGTTTTTGAAGTAGACAGAGTTACTGAATGGAATGGCACTGAGGCTTACGAAATAAGCTTTGACCAAAAAGACGGGCTAAAAAAATCTTTATATAAAGGTAAAATTTATCTTGACAAAGGAAACCTTGCTTTTATTTCATTTCAACTTTCACGAAGTCCTAAAGGAATCAGGCATGCGAAATACGGAAACGCAGGAACCAGGACATTAATGAAGATTTTAGGTATCACTATGGATTTAAAAAAAGAAATGTTCAAGGTAGATTATGAAAAATTCGGAAGTAAATGGACTTTGTCGGCAGTAAAAAATACATCCGCTCTTCTTTTTAAAAGTGAGCGGGAACATTATGACTTTGAAGCAAATATTGATGTTGATTATGTAATTACTGAAATTGACACAACTCAAAAAGCGCCGTTCAAAGCAGAAGATGTTTTAGGAGAAAATAAGTTCATTGAATTTCAAGGCAATAAACCCGAACCAAATTTTTGGAAAGATTACAATATCATCTTAGCTGATTATGATGTAAGCAAAGCGATTGAAAACATTCAGGCAAAGAATAATTCTTTCAATCTAAAAAAAAGATAGAAGCAAGGCTTTCAAAGCTACCTAAAAACCCGGCTGTAAGAATTGATTCTATTCTGACATTCTACCACAACAATGGTGAATTTAATGGTAATGCGTTAGTACAAACTGAAGGTAAAATACTTTTAAGTAAGAACTACGGATTTGCAAACAGAGAAAGCAAAATATCATTTTCAAATAATTCAGAATTTAGAATAGGGTCTTTGACAAAGTCTTTCACGGCTATGCTGATACAGGAGCTTAGCCAGGAGGGAAAATTAAAGTTGAGTGATAGCCTTGGCAAATTTATTCCTGAATACATTCATAAAAATGTGACGTTAGAACAACTGCTAACGCATACATCAGGTATTCCAAACTTTACTGCTAATAATGATTACCTGACTGTTGTGATGACAAAGAGTTTGACTCCAAAAGAAATCGTCCTCAGCTTTTGCAGCGATTCATTAGACTTTAAGAGCGGAGAGAGCTTTCGTTACAGTAATTCCGGGTATGTTGTGCTTGCAGCAGTTATAGAAGTTATAACAGGACATCCTTATGGAAAAGTTTTAAAAGAAAAAATACTTGATCCCTTAAAGATGGACTACACCAGCTTTGGTTCGGATTCACTAAATACCACAGGATATAATTACGGCAAACGGGAACCCAAATACAAAATTGCTAACATGGCTGGTGCAGGTGGAATGAGCTCCACAATAAATGACTTAGCCAAATGGAATGAAGGTTTATCCAATAACGCACTTATTCAAAGTGATAAACTAGATGAAATGTTCAAACCCAAGGCAGAATACACAGACTGGCAGGCTTACTATGGATATGGTTGGATGATTGACAGGTTTATGTTTAAAAGCTCGAAAAACATAAGATTATTTATCATCCGGGAACAGACTTTGGATACTATTCCATGTTCCTGAGACAACCGGATAAGAAAATTTTAATCGTATTACTTAACAATACAGGAGACTTTGCAAGGTTCGATATAAGTGATTTGATTCTTGAGGAAATTAATAGGTAGCATCCAGATTAACCTTTAGAGAGACTAATTGACACCTCACTAAAATTCAACAGACAAATGACTGAAATAAATCTAAATCCCATCAAATAAAAAGACAGGGTTGTAATAGTGGACATACTTTGTGGATGGGCTTTGATTGGTGTTGTTTTAGTGAACTACTTTTTGCTTTTCTATATGAGCCCTAATGCTGACATTCCTTAAAACGATTATGCAAGCCAAATTTCAAGGTTATTGACAGACATTTTTTTCATAAATAAAAGTCGTATAATGCTAGATGTGCTGTTTGGTTTTGGCTTTGCAACCATTATTAATAATGTTGCACAAAAAAGTGTCTTTGAAGGAGCCATTGTAATTCGATGTTGCATATACATTCTTTTTCCAGTTTGCGACTGCTGCGTATTCTATTGAAATAACTATATAGGTAAAGTTTTAAAAGCACAGCCGGTGCAAAAGGAGAACGACCATCGCTCTTATGAACCGTATTAATGAAACCTAATTTTTGCAAGTCTAGTTTGTCAACAAATGCATCCATTAACCTTACTGCGTTATCAGCACTTACCTGTTCTTTAAGTGTGATGAAGAAAGTCTGGTAACGGTTGTTCCCTTATATAAATTGCATGCTCTTTAATAACAAAAATCATCCGCCTATTGGCTTATGCACATAGTGTGTATATTTGTTTGCCTGAATGTTTTTTAACAGTCTGATGTTGGCTGCAAGCTTAACACCACCATTATGAATAATCGAATTTTAGAAAAACTACTTTCTCATTCCAAAACAACAAAGACAGTTATTGGGATTAGAAAATATAACAATGAGGACGAATTCTATGTTGGCTACATTGTTGATTATAATGACACTTTAATTGTACTTCAACACATCTCTAAATTCGGACTTGAAGACGGACTTCTTGTCGAAAAGATTGAATCTTTTGAAGCAGAGGATGATTACATAAAATCTTATCAATTACTATTTAAAAACGCAAATACAATTGGCAAGCAGACAGTTTAAAATATAAAGCTTTCCGAAGAAGAGAACTGGCAATATGAACTTTTAAAAAGCAAATTTGACAAAGGGAAAATTGTAACCATAGAGTTGAATAATGGTGATGCAATTACTCACGGTTTCATTTTGGACTTTGATGAAACATACTTTCGTTTTAAACTCATAAGTAATCTTGGCGTTGACGAGCCACTTATGTAGCATTCTGATAGCTGATAGCCAAATCTTACCTTAGTTAAACAACACAACAACAATGACGTATAACGATTTGCATTATAAGCAGCAAAATACTAAGTGGATACATCCTGATTTACTCAAAACAGGTATAAGCTTTTTACTTATTTGCTGTAGTTTTTATCAATCTCTTAGTCAGGGCTATTTAAAGGCTGATGGAAAAAAGATTAAAAACGACCGGGAGGAGAATGTATTACTTCGCGGCATAGGACTTGGAGGATGGATGCTTCAGGAAGGTTATATGCTGGGTATAAACCAAGAGGGCCAGCAATACAAGATCCGTCAACGGGTGGAAGAATTAATCGGTGCCAAACAAACCGAAGAATTTTATGATGCATGGCTTTCTAATTTTATCCGGAAAGTTGATATTGACTCCTTGAAGTCCTGGGGTTTTAACTCCATACGCTTGCCTATGCATTACAACCTGTACACCTTGCCTGTGGATCAGGAGCCTGTAAAAGGTGAAAATACCTGGCTGCAAAAAGGCTTTCTTTTAACAGACAGCCTTTTAAGCTGGTGCAAGGCTAACGGCATGTATCTTATTCTGGATCTGCATGCAACACCTGGCGGCCAGGGAAATGACCTGAATATTTCTGACAGGGACCCATCCAAACCATCATTGTGGGAAGACGATGCAAACAAACAAAAGACAATCGCACTTTGGAAAAAACTAGCCGGTCGTTATGCAAATGAACCATGGGTCGGCGCTTACGATATAATCAATGAACCCAATTGGGGATTTAGTGATATTGTTAATGATAAAAATGGCCTGAAGGAACAAAGCAACGCACCATTAAAAAAGTTACTGGAAGATATTACCGTTGCGATCAGGGAAGCAGACAAAAAGCACCTGATTATTATTGAAGGAAATGGTTGGGGCAATAACTACAATGGTATTCTTCCTCCATGGGACTCTAACATGGTGTTGAGTTATCATAAATACTGGAATAAAAATGACCTTGCTTCTATAAAGAATATGATTGGAGCACGTGACAAATATAATGTCCCTATTTGGCTTGGTGAAACAGGTGAAAACTCTAACGTATGGTTTACAGAGGCGATCCGGTTATTAGAAGAAAATAATATTGGCTGGTGCTGGTGGCCACTCAAAAAGTTAGGGTCAAACAATCCTTTGCAAATCAAGTCTAATCTTAATTACGACCAGGTAGTAAACTATTGGAATAAAAAAGGCCAGAAGCCAAAGGAAAGTAATGTATATAGCGGTTTGCTGGAACTGGCTACTAATGCAAAGCTTGAAAACAATATTTATCACAGGGATGTAATAGATGCCATGTTCCGGCAGCCTTTCAGTGCTACCGCAAAGCCGTTTAAATCCAACAAAGTGCAGGAGAAATTTATAGTGCATGCTGTTGATTACGATCTGGGAAGAAATGGTGTTGCTTACTTTGATAATGATACCGCCGATTATCATACTGCCGGGCAAAGAGGCGTAGGAAACCGGGGCCGGATGTATCGTAATGACGGTGTCGACATCCACAAAGATTCGGCTCATTACGAGAGTTATTATGTCAGCGACATTGAACAGGGAGAATGGTTGCAATATACGCTCGATGTAACCCGAACAGGCACTTATAATATAACTATAACCGTTGCTACAGACAAAGCAGCAGGAAAGATTTCTATTAGCTCGGGCACATTGGTTGTTACAAAAAATTTTGGACTACCCGCCACCGGGGGATCAACAAAATGGCAAACGGTTGTAATAAAAAATGTGAAATTTAATAAAGGTAGTCAGGCCTTACGGGTGTATGCTGATGAAGGTGGTTTTAATCTACAGTTGATTGAATTGTCGAAAACTAAATAAAGTTGATGAATTAGGTGCACAAAAAAAATGTTCCTCCTGGTGTCATATCAACCATAAAATGTCGGCTGATCTCTATTATTAAGGAACAGTTATTAAATACTGATCTGGATGTTGAATATATCTGTATGCAGATCGGCATGAGCTGCACCAGCCTTCATCAAAAAATTAAAAGTATTACTGGTCAGTCTACCAGCAAATTTGTCCGTTCCGTCCGCCTGCGCAAAGCGGTACAGAATATGACAGAGGAAGATGTGTTGCTAACGGAAGTGATATACCTGGTTGGTATCCAAACCCAATCTTACTTCACCAAAGCATTTAAAAAAGAATTCGGAAAAGCTCCTTCGCAGTTTTTGCAGGAGCTGAAGAAGTAAGGCCCACTTTATGCTTATCTACAAAACAACTCAAGCTAAAAACCAATGCCTGCTGTTACAGAAGATATAAACGATTTCGTATTGGAGGTACACCGCCGCCTGTCTGCGATTTATGGCAGTCAGATCAAGTATTTTCATGACTTGGACCCGCTCAGTGAATTAGTATCTGCATTACTATCACATCGTACCAAGAACAGTAACTCAGCAAAAGCCTTTGCCAATCTGATGGATGTATTCGGGTCATGGGAGGGGGTACGGGATGCGCCCACTGCTGCGGTACAGGCGGCTATAACCCCTTGTACCTGGCCTGAACAAAAAGCACCGCGGGTGCAGGAAGTACTTCGACTTGTAACCGAACGTCATGGCAGCTTATCACTGAATTTTATAAGTACTATGGAGGTAGGGCTCGCCAGGCAGTGGTTGGAAGAGCTGCCGGGTGTTGGTCCTAAAACCAGCGCTGCAGTCATGTCATTCAGCAACCTGCGAGCTAAGGCTTTACCTGTTGACTCGCATCATTTCCGGGTGGCGGTACGATTGGGCATCATCAATGCAAAGATCGGCGAAGCCAAAGCCCACCATGTGCTGGAAAGTTTGCTGCCACCCGATTTTACTGCCCAGGACATGTACGACAATCATCAGGTGATAATGCGTCATGGGCAAAGAATCTGTATATATCATCGTCCTGATTGTAAAAGTTGCGTATTACTTGATATCTGCCCGACAGGTAAAACGAATGTGGAAAGTAGTCCATTGTCAGATCAGGATTCAATTAAGCAATAAATTCAAAAAATAGCTGCTTCTTGGTATCCGGGATTTTGCAACAATTTCGGTGTAACGTCAATCTCTTTTAGAGGAAACGGAATCCAATAATTTAACCGGTTTGCCCTGGGTTCCTTTTTTTGTAGTAACTACGATAACGCCGTTTGCACCTCTTATGCCATACACGGCTGTGGCTGAGGCATCTTTTAATACGTTAAAAGATTCTATTTCATTGGGATCAATGTCGTCAAAGGTGGGCCGTTCAATGCCATCTACAATAACGATATCGGAGGCGTTTCCGAATGTTGACTGCCCTCTCACAAGAATATTGGCAGCGTCAAAGCCGGGTTTGCCGGTAGGTTGTATCGTAGTTACACCGGCTATACGGCCCGCTAAAGCCTTGGTTAGATTGGAGGTAAGAAATTTAATCACTTCGTCTCCTTTTATTGTAGCGATAGCGCCTACTACAGAAGCCTTTTTTTGGGTTCCATAACCGATTACAACCACGTCATTCAGGTTCCTTGTAGCATCGGGAACTAATTGCAGCAAAAAAATTCTTTTACTGCCAACCGGAACATTGAGCGTTTCGAAACTGACATAGGTTATTGTAAGTACCGACGAATCATTGTTGACATGGATGGTGAACGCTCCTTTTTCATTTGTAATTGTTGCTTCCTTACTGTTGCTTACTCTTACGGTAGCCCTGTCAATTACCTATCCTTTATCATCCGTTACGCTTCCGGTTACCTGCCATCCGTTTTGTGCCAAAGCAACTATAGCAAAAAAAAAAGTACCAGAAAAATCGCAGCTGATCTTCCGGCAAACCTTACTGGATTAAAGGATGCGGAACCTGTAAACTTATTCTTGTTCATAAGTTCTGGAGACATTATTTCGGGAAATGCACTTTTAGTGTTTGTATGCCGAAGTGCGGAATTGCTGTATTCACATATGATTTACCTGACGGTTCGTTGTATACTTTCAAAGAATTTATTACTTGCCCATTTAACTGAACCAGTTCAACTTTATCCACCTGTGCATCAAACGATATTTTCCTGCTATTTTTGTCTCCTTCGGCATTGAATAATCTCACGACCAGATCAGATCCCTCCAGTAAAAGAGTAGTTACTTCAACCCCGCTGCCCGAAATACTTACGAGTGATTTTTTAGGATCTTCCGTGAACGAAGAACTTGTAAGTGAGGCGATCAATGGTTCATTCAGGTTTATTCCTTCCATCCAGATTCCGCTTTTATCCCATTTACCTGCATGTGGAACAAGCGCATAACTCATACTGGTAGGGCCGGTAATGCTGTAATTCCTTCCCCATAAACCTATTCCCGAGTATGCCGCAGTAAGCCCCAGAGGATGGTTTTTGCCATGAGCATAGCTAGTTGTATGATCAGTAAAAAGGGTTACCCCGTAATTATCTGATCCGTCAATAACATCTACCCAGCTTAGCACAATGTTATTTTTAATGCTGTCCCATGTTTGAAAAAAAGTGTTTGACAACTTGCTTTCCGTAACATCGAAAGGGGCATTTATATAAACTTTCTGCGATTTCAGATTCAGTGGAAATAATGTAAGTAATTTGAAGCTGTCATCATAAAACGCTTTCCGGTAATCTTCCGGCTTCCACTGGATATTCTGCGCATATTCATTACCAATTCCTGGATTGCCTTTCCAGTCGATATTCACATGCATGTCTATCCGTTTCTGACCTTGCGTAACCGTAATCATCTGGGTAAACGGATGTTCGTTAATAGTTCCTTTTATTTCAATACTTACTCTCAAAGGGCCGTTTTCTATAATATTGATCTGTGCAGGACTTTCGGTGCTAGAATGAAAGCCGCCACTTGCAAAAAAATTACCCCTTAATTCATTAAATTTTCTACCGCTGTTTCTATCTACAAATTCTTTATTGCTGAGCTTTTTAGCTACCAGGCTTTTTATAGTCCCTCCTTTTAGGGGATCAACAGTTATACTGTACAGGTCCGTTTCCATTTTGATTAAACCATCCTGCTGCTTCCGGATGCTGGCACCGTTCATATGAGCGGGATGGCCGCTGACTAACTTATAAGTATTGTACCCCAATGAGGGAATATCTGCCTTAAACAATATCTGCTTATTCCCGGTGAGAGAACCAGTTGTAATTTGTGAAGCAACTTCATTTTTATTTACATCAATGATTTTTGTATGCTGCCAATCCCTGTCACCTGTTAGATCGAGGTTAACAATCTGCTGCCTGATGGATAATGAAGTATTAAAAACGCGCACAACATCATGATGCCCTGTTTTATCATGATCTGATAAGCCGAGTATGGACTGTTTGATAATGCTGTCGCTTCGCTGGTTTGTATTAGCGGTCCAGCTTACCACTTTATCTGCCCAGGTATTGCCAGGTTTTCCATTGTAAGGTACGATCCAGCAATCGTGATGTTGTGAAAGCAACAAAGTTCTCCAGGCTTCATCAAATGAAGATTGCGGCCATTGCGTATGCCTGTAAACCCCTGCAATTGCGGCCATTTTTTCAGCAGAAACAATTTTATTCTCAGAAACCCTTACTTGCTGAGCAATCTTTTGAAGTACCTGAGAGCCCCATACGATGCTGACCAGTATATCCTGCTGGCTAAGTTTCCAGTCTGATCCGGGATTTTTAACAGCCGTATTGCCTATATAATTCCGCCAGGTCTTGTACTCGGTAGGCTGATACGACTTTGCGCCATTGCCCAGCCATGGTCCGTTTTTCCAGCCTGCGTCCTGCAAAGTCATGCCAACAGGGTGTTCAATTCCATTTTGGAAAGCTGCATCTATGAACTCTTTTGAATTGTTTGTTGATATGGTTTGCCATGTCGAATTAGTCTTCAATGCTTCAACAGCATACCTTGGAACAGTAATCAGCCTGGTACCGTCAGGTCCGATCCAGTTTACAAGTTCACCGCCAAAGGCTTTTGTGTATCCGCCCCAACAGGTGTTTGGATTTTTTAAAGAAGCATATTTATAACCAAATGATTTTAATACCTGGGGTAAGGCACTGGTAAAACATGGCTCTTCCGATGAATACGTTGTAAATACCGCAGTCGGGAAATGCTCTCTTACTTTCTTAATGCCATAATAGAATTGGCGGATCATGCTTTCTCCGGAAATATTGTATAAGTAACTCTGGCCATATGCAGGACTTACATACTCAATCCTGCCGTTATCGGACTGGTCTGCGAACAATGCTTTAAACTCCTCGTACCCTTTCGGATCTCTTACTTTTGCCGTATCCCAGGTTTCGGGCTCTATTTCAAGATTTATTTTCCATTGAGGATTCTTATTCAGCATATCAGCCATAAACTGGGTATTCCAGACCGGGTAATGACCATACACTCCTCCATGATACCCATCAATAAAGTAGGCCATTCGCTGAGAAAAGCTCTTTGTGGCCAGGATTGTCGTGAAGAAAAAACAAACGAGTAAAATCCGATTTTTTAAAGGCATGGGGGAACAAATTGTATTTCTATAGTAACGCGTATCTTTTATAACCTCTATTTCAACACAGCGTTTATAGTAAATATATCAGTAGTTAAGATTGTGCCTGATAAACTTCAGCGCTTTAATGCTTATCGTTTTGAGAGGATTTTCATTAAATTTGGTATACAGAAAGAGCTTTTGCTCCTGTTCAAAGTATATTCATCTCCTGTTGCGCTATACAAAAAAATTAGTGGTTCTGAACCTGGATCTTAGTAATACAGTCTACTTATGTTCATTACCTGTTTTCACTTCATCCCAACTGTCTGATCTAAACGGTACGGCAGGAAACCCATCATTATTCTGAAGATTGGTTACAGCAAAGTTGGTAAAGGCATACCTTACCGCAACCGGTTTTTTTACTTTAGCAGATGTAACTACAATCTCTTTACCCATGATTACTGCTGTTGCCGGATAGAAAACTTTATCTATTCCTGCCATCGTAAAAAAATCAGGAGGGCTGCCGTTGTTTGTGGAGAGTCCGCTTTTGATTGTCTGAGTTTGAAAGTGAATGACTGCTTTTCTACTGTCAAAATTTACGTAATCATACTGTGGTCCGCAATACGGAACTTCAAACAGTCCGTACTCCTTGTTTAATGCCGTTTTAGCAAGGCGTACTCCAACCGGTTTTTTGTTCTTGGGATGAAGGTTCTTTGCTTCGCCTACATCCATCGTCAGCACCATTTGCGTATTATTGAGTATGGAAATTTTTTCCTGCGCTTCACGGAAAAAGGCATAATCGGCCAGGGTTGAATCAGCCTTATCGTACCAGAATGGAGCTACCTGCACATAATAAAACGGCAGGTTACCCTGACCAAAATTCATACGCCAACTTTTAATCATTGCCTGTGTAAGCTTTGTATAACTTTCACGTTCCATCCTGTTCGATTCTCCCTGGTACCATGTAAATCCTCTTACAGAAAGGTTGGTGAACGGATGTATGATCGCATTGTATAAAAGGAAAGGCCTGGTTACTTTCTCAAAAGAAAATCCTCCTGTCATCTTTTCCTTTGAACGCGGACTGCGCAGATATGGCTGCAGATACACGCTATCCAGCAAAGGGTCTGCTGCCAGAACATCCCTTGGAACATAAGCCTGTGCCGCTGAAGCACCTATACCCGTAAAAATTATTCCAACAGGCACGTTGAGCATATTATACAATTCCCGTCCGAAGTGGTAAGCTACCGCACTGAAATTCCTGACACTAAGCGGTGAACACTCCTGCCAACTGCCTCTGATGGTATCAATTGGTTCATTGCTGAAATTTAAACCGCTGCTAAATAATCTTATATTGGGACAATTGGCAGCAGGAACTTCTTTCGCTGAGTCTATAGTTTCCTTCATACTAAATTGCATATTCGATTGTCCGCTACATATCCAGGTTTCACCTATTAAAAGATTGGTTAAAGTAACTGATTCATCATTGCCGGATACTACCAGCTTATGTTTGGTAAAATCTCCCTTTTTTATTACCGGCACGGGAAGAATTCCTAAAAATTTATTTTCTGCATCAGCGATCACTTTTATAGGAGTCTTGATCCAGTCTGCTGTTATTGCGACCGTCTCTCCTGCCGGTGCACATCCCCAGATTTTGAAAGGTTTGTTTTGTTGAATGACCATGTTACTTTGTAAAACTGAATTCAAGCTTAAGCGTTTAGATTCCTGTGCTGTCAACCTGATGTTGATAGTAAGGAGAACAAACAACATTGTTATTACGTTTTTTTGTCTATTCATGTTATTTCAAAACACTTTACTTATTATGAGGATTGAATTTTAATACTTTACCATACTTCCGCACTTTCCATTCCCTTACCCAGGTAAATCAGTTTAACACCCGTTCACCTCTAAAATAGATTTCCAAACTTTCCAATATAAGATCTGCTCAAATCCTGTTGTAAGTTATAATTTAGTCAGTGATAACTATTTAAAAATAACAGGGTTCCTATTTTTTATAGCATATGAGTAAGATAATAGATAAAATGAAGTTTTGTATGATTAGCATAAATTATATTTCCAAGCTGAATTGTACCTAAAAACTTACTTTTCAGAGATATGATGAATCTATCTACAAAGAGAGCCACTATTTCAAATACAAGCGTTTGTGTCTACATTAACTAGGGTCGTGTCAACCGTAAAATGGTTGACACGACCCTAATAATTTATTTAATATATTTATGCTAAATCATTGAGTTGATTTAATCGGTTACTTATCTACTGTTTTGGTACATACCCAAATTACACTTGAAATCATATTTCTAAACGGTTACTGTTGATATGTCCTATAAAAATTACAAAGAACTTTTCGCCGAAATAAAAAGCAAAGTCCGGGATGCGCAGCTTAAAACTGTTATGGCTGCAAATGCACAAATGCTTTTGCTGTATTGGCAAATGGGGAATTACATACTTCAAAATCAGCAGGCAGAAGGTTGGGGCGCTAAAATTATTGATAAGTTATCTGTTGATTTGAAGAAGGAATTTCCGGAATTAAAGGGTTTTTCGCCAAGGAACCTTTTATACATGAAACAATTTACAGAAGCTTACCCTGCATCGGTTTTGCAAAACTTTATACGTATAGAAAAGGAGATAAAAGGCATGAAATCAATTTCGCAACAAGCTGTTGCGAAATTGCTTACTATTGAAATAAGCAAGATGTAATTGCGCAGCAGGTTGCTGCGCAATTATAAGAAGAACCTTTTCTACAATCTATCGTATCCAGAATAAGCTGGTCGCATCATATGGTTCTAAGCGATAAAGTACAAAACTTGGGTCAGCGTTTCTGGTATATGCTCTATGCACTGGAACATGGTATGAGCCGCAATATACTTGCTTTACAAATAGAAAGCGGCCTGTTCGAAAGACAGGTAAAAGCAAAGAAAATAAACAACTTTGAACGTACGTTGCCACAGCCACAAACTGATTTTGCCAATTACCTTTTTAAAGATCCTTACATATTCGATTTTGTACAGGCAAAGGAAAAGGCAAACGAGCGGAATATAGAAGAACAGTTAGCAAGCCATATTACCAAATTTTTGCTGGAACTGGGACAGGGCTTTGCATTTTTAGGCCGCCAGGTGCATTTTGAAATAGGCAATAGTGATTTTTATACAGATCTCTTGTTTTATCACACCCGTTTGCATGCTTACGTTGTAGTAGAATTAAAGGCAAGACCATTTGAGCCCCGTGATGCAGGTCAGCTTAATTTTTACGTAAATGTAGTGAACGACAAACTGAAAGGCCCACAAGATGGAGATACCATCGGCCTGTTATTATGCAAAGGAAAAGATGAAGTATTGGCAGAATATGCGCTTAAAGGTTATAATCAGCCAATAGGTGTTTCAGATTACCAGATAAGCAAAGCCATTCCTGAAGAACTAAAATCATCACTGCCTGACATCAGTGATTTAGAAAATGAACTAACATATAAAGACGAAAAATAAAATAAGCACCGATAAGCAATCCACCTACCTACTTTTCTTTTAAATTACCTTCTGCTTCTGCTATCTGAAATCAAAATACATTTTGTACCCAAACTGGTAAAAAGCATCCTGATGTACAGGGTCAATTAACCTTCCATTAATTTTTTACTTCTGTATCAGTCATCAAGGAGATTATTAAAATATAAAAACGCTTTGGGTTATTACAATGTTTAAAAATCACCTCATGTTTAAATATATCAGTTTTCTATTTGTTATTTTTAGTATTGGTTTTAATAAAATAGCTGCCGGACAAATTCAGATTAGGGCAGATTTCAGTCTTCACACTGATCCTCCCTTAATCAAAACAAAATTTAATGTTTATCAAACGCCGTTAGCTCCAATGAACCGTTTAGAAAGAGATATGCCGTTATTAAAAGAACTACAGATACGGTCTCTTCGCTTTGAAACTGCCTGGGGTAAAACTATTGACTTTAATGCTCCGTCTATAACAGGTTCTTTTCCCAACTTCAACTATAACAGAACAGATTATACCCGTTTTTTAAAAGGAGTGTTGGCGCAAAATGTATATCCCTTGCTTACGGTTGGTTATAATCCTGATCCATTAAAACCCGCAAGAGATTCCCGTGATAAGCCGAATGATATGAAAGCATGGCAAAAGATATCCAAAGATTTTGCCCTGCATTGGAAGCAGCTTGGTATAAAGCCAATTGATTATGAAATATGGAATGAGCCAGACCTGCATATATTTTTTAATGGTACCAAAGCTGATTATTTTGATATGTATAAAGCTGGTTCAACAGGAATAAAAGAAGGAGACCCAAATGCTAAAGTTGGCGGGCCTGTAGCTGCCTTTTCCGGCTGGTATAAAGACTTTTTAAGCTTTGTTAAATCAAACAATCTGCCTCTTGATTTTCTTTCGGGTCATGCTTATGCAAATGCACCCCGGCAACTTGATTCTATGCGCTCTGCGTTAGGAAAGTATAACTGGCCCCAGGTAGAAACTTACATGACAGAATATGCTTCGTATACCACTACTCCTAATACAGATATTGCTGAAGGAGGTGCGCAGGAACGGTACGTAGCTGCAGCAGATTTCCTGCGGGATGCTAAGATGTTTTTAAATTACACCGAGCTTACTAAAGTTTACTGGGCACAATGGCTGGATGTTGAACTTTTATCGAAAGAAGGGAAGTGGTATTATAAAAAAGGTACTGATAAGATGGGGCTGGTAGATTTATCGGGAAAGAGGAAAGCGCTTTTTAATGGCTTTAAGATTTATAATATGATGCCTGTTGACCGTAATAATGTTACAATTAGTGATAGTTCGGCAGATGCTATGGCTTCATCTGATGCAAACAATGCAGCGCTTGTTATTTGGAACCCTGCTAATTCTGATACATCAGTTACTATTTCATTAAATCATATTCCATTTTCTAAAGGAAAAATAGAAGTTTTAAGGATAGATTCCACACATTCCAGTTATTATGAAAAAGGTAAGGATGACCTGGAGATTACAGAAGTAATCCCGCTTACTGCCAATACTTTAAAATGGTCAGGGGCACTGCCGGCAAAAGGAGTTGTTTTTTTGAAACTTACTGATGGCTCAACCATTTCTGAGTTACAATCAAATGTAGTAGCCGGGGATGTCCGCACCTATCATTGGTTTAGTGATAGAGGAAATTTAAATTATGCAGATTTTGACCGGAGTACATGGATAGCGCGTTTAGGAATGGGATCTAAAAAAGATACAGGGATATCACAAATTGGTGTTGAAATAATTAATATTCCTGCAAGTCTGCGCATTACCGCAGAAACCTTCGGCAATCCACATATTATTGATGATAATTCACTTTTAGGCTATCGGTTTGATTTTATAGATAATTCCGGAAAATACATTAAAAGTATTCTTTATCATGGGGGCATTTATAATGTAAACCGCAATGCTGACTTACCCTGGGCAAAAGGGGGACAAGCCGATAGAATACATTTAATAAATATTAAAAATGCCAGGGTTAATATAGCTAAGCTTATTTCTCCAAATTTTAGCGGTAAATTGATGCTAAGTTTCTTGTTACAAAACATAGGAAGAAATTCAGGAGTAAAATTTAAAGTGTATAAAAATAGTACGCGAACAATTCCATATAAAGAATAATAAGTGCTTATCCTACTTTTAATTGTAATGCGATAGGTAAGTTGATAAGAGACAATCGGAAAGGAATCATCAATATACTTTAGATAATGTTCCGTATTTAAAAACTCTTGCTAATATCAATTGAAATTCCTTAATGTTTGCTATTACAGCAGATGAACACTTGCGAAAATAAATTGTACTTTCATGCTATCTTTCCAGCTTACGAGCATAGCGACAGTAACCTTTAAATGACTACGTACATGATAGCTAATCAAAGCAGTAACATCGGGACAAAACAAAAAGCGCTTGCTATTAATCTTGATCCTACAATTTACGGCACCTTCGCCGAAATTGGGGCTGGACAAGACGTGGCTGCAAACTTTTTCAAAGCGGGTGCGTCCTCCGGCACGATTGCCAAAACTATGTCGGCTTATGATATGCTCTTTTCTGATGCTATTTATGGAGCGGAGCAAAAGCGCCGGTACGTTAGCGAGAACAGGCTGATAGCCATGCTCGACAGGGAATATAGTCTGCTGATTGAACGCCTTGCAGCACAACGCAGTGCAACAACTACTTTCTTTGCTTTTTCTGATACGGTTTCAGCACTCAATTATTACAAGACAAATATAGGACATGGCTGGATGGGTGTGCGTTTTCAGCTTAAGCCAGGGGGTGAGTATAATGATGTGGTGCTTCATGTAAATCTATCAGATAACGATAACAACCTGCAGCAACAAGCTGTAGGGATATTAGGAGTGAATCTTATTTATGCCTGTTTTTATCATTATGGAAATTCACTTATGTTTTTGCTTTCACTGATGGACGACCTGTCAAAAGACCGCATCCAGATAGATATGATACGTTTTGAAGGTCCTGATTTCATCAAAGTGGATAACCGCCTTATGAGCCTGCACCTGGTAAAATTTGGTTTTTCAAATGCTGCTGTTTTTGGCCCCAACGGTAAAAACCTGCAACCTTCTGAAGTTTTATATAAAAAGCACATCGTTGTTGTACGCGGACGTTTTCGACCTGTGATCAACGTGCATATAGATATGCTTAACACGGGCGTGAGGCAATTTCTGGAAGAGGTGGATGTGGACAAAACAAACGTAGTAGTCTTGATGGAACTTACCCTGCAATCTCTAAAAGAAAGGAACGCCGATCTGACCGCTGAAATAGATGAAAAAGACTTCCTTGAACGGGTGGATATTCTAGGTTCGCTGGGGCAAATGGTAATGATCTCTAACTTTCAAGAGTATTACAAACTGGTGGCTTACCTCTCAACAATAACTAAGTTGAAGATGGGTGTGGTATTGGGTTATCCCAACTTAGAGTATATTTTTTCTGAAGAGCATTATAAAGACCTGCCGGGCGGCATTTTGGAATCTTTTGCTGCGTTATTCAGCCGCAAGGTAAAGCTGTTCATTTATCCTACTTTGCGGAACGGAGTGATTTGGAATTGCCAGCGATTCAACCTGCCGCCGCACCTGATAGACCTCTACCGTTACCTGATTGCCAATAACAAAATAGAAGACATCCTGGACTACAACAATAATAATCTTAATGTGCAAACAGATAAAGTGTTGCAACTTATAAAACAAGGCGCAGAGAATTGGGAAGAATACGTTCCGGTAGAAGTGGCTAACATAATTAAAGAGCGGCGCCTGTTTGGATATTTAGCTGAAAATACTCCAACTAAAGAGGGTACAACCGCAAAAGGAGAGTAAGCAGTTGGAATTGTATCACTTTAACAATCTTGCCTTTTGTTCTTTCACTTAGAAATTCGAATGTAGTTAAATTTCGTCCTGCTTTTAGTTTATATCGCTCAAGTTTCATTCTCTTTAAATGTCAGCATGAAGGCAGCAATTTCTGTACTGCCGAAATATAAGGGATGATTGGAAAGCGTTACCGCTTACGGCTATGCATTTAAGTTGGGAAAGTAGGATTGCGCCTGCCCGTACTACTGCCTAATGTATGGCTTATTGTTCTTGTTCTTGTTGCTGTCCAGCTATAAAGTCCTGCCCAATTGCTTGAACGCACAGTTAGCGCTAGTTCAGTTTACTTTTTTACCATCCACATTTTGTCCATTTTGATGCAAGATCATCTTTGTAACAATACCTTTCTCATTTTTTATAAATTCTATTTGTGCATTAAATGATTTCACAAAAAATTTATTTTCTAATTCAGGGTAGATGTCAAAAACTTCTTGGCCTGTAGCTTGAGTCTTAAGTTGACGGCCGTCCTTTGTAACAGTTATGACAAATGCAGGCGATAACTGGTATTGACCAACATATGATGCCAAAACAGCATCATCTAATGGTATGATTTTTTTTATTGTAGGAGTATAAAAATTTTCCCAGTTATATACTGTAGCTACGCTATTAATAATTTCTTCGAACAAGGCAGTATTATAAGTATTGGTCATTACAACTGCACCGTTTCCTCCATCAAAGCTGCCTACATACTGGCTTACAAAACCTTCATCAACACCCCCGTGTGTGAAGTATTTTATACCCTTTTTGTTAACAACAAATACCCCAAAAGCAGCAGAACTATCAATGTATGGAGTAAGCCTTAATTCCGTCATTTTTTTTGAAAGGACTATTTCTGATTTTCCCTGAAGTGCTAATTCAGTTTCAATAACATATTTAGCTAGGTCAGTAGGATTTGTCCATAATCCTGCTGCTGCCTGTTCAGGATAAATGTGGTATTTCCCTTTTACTTCTTTTCCATCATTATAATAACCTGTTGCTAATAATCTTTGCGTTTTAGCGAAGGGTGGTTGGGTGTATGAACTATTTGTCATGTTCATTGGTTTTAATACGTTTTCTAACATATATTCATCATAAGGTTGCCCTGTTACATCCTGAACAATTAATTGTGAAATAGTTGTACCACCTCCTGAGTATTCAAATTTTAGCGATGGTTCATACATGGAATGAATAGCACCTGTATTAGCCGGTTTTTGACCATTTAGTATTTGAATAAGAGTAGGTATAGTATCTCCATTTTCATATCCGGGAAATCCGTGAACAGTTAAACCCGCCGTATGACTTAACAAGTTGGCTATTGTTATTTTTTTGCCTCGCGATAAAGAATCATAAGGAAATTTCCAGGATTTTAGGTAATCATTAATATCATTGTATAAATTTAGTTTACCGATTTGTACCAATTTTAAAATCCCAACAGCATTCAATGATTTACTATTTGATCCTGCCTGAAATAATGTAGTTATTGTTACAGGTCGTTTTTGTGCACTGTCAGCCCAACCATAAGCTCTTACCCATTCAATTTTATAATCTTTAATTACCGCAATAGACACGCCATTTGCTTTATAGAACTTCATTCTCGCCATCAAATTCAAATTTGGCTCTCCTTCTATTTTTATCGAAGAACCGAGATTGCTTTCTACCAATTTTATTTTTTTTTCTATATCAGAGCTATATTTTTGTTCTTGTGCAAATAAACCGAATGAGTTTTTGAAGACGAATAATAGTAGCAGAAGAACAGAAAGGTAAATTCTACTTTTTTGCATAAAATCTTTTGTTTAGTAATTAAGTATAATTAGGTTTCGCTATAAATTTCTGACTAACGTTTCGTAAGTTGTTGAAATATAATGTCTTTTTTTGAGCTAATTTCTTATTTTGTCCAAACGTTAACTTGTGAAATTAATTTTGGCTGCCGAAATACGGGAAATTACCGCTAACGGATTAGGATTTGGCGATGTGGCGGTATTTAACAATTGTCAGCACGTAACTGATGCTGAATTTATAAATAAGTGTTCCGCCCATTTCTTTTTTAATTCTGTTTATCATGTAAGCAACCTCGCCATTTACTTTGTTCGGATTTGAAAGTTTTACCACTCGTTTAGCCGCATTGTAAAAGCGACGCTAATCTAGGGGTGGGTCAACTGCAAAAACATCTTTTGGTTTAATCGGATAATTTTTTTGAACAGACAATTCGGAATATTTTACGGCACAAGTCCCGCTAATGGAAAAGCCGCCAATATAAAAGTCCCTTCTTTTTAACTGATATTTTGTTGCGATTAGGGTTATCATTTCCTTTAATGATTGTTGTGAGGCTGTGTCGCTTCCAAAGTACAAGGAACCTGTCTTTAAAATCGGCAGGTATCAGCTAAACTGTTGCCGCCGTTCTCTCCTGATAGCTGGTAGCTGACTGCTGATAGCAATAAACACTATATAACACTACTTTTCTATGCGGCCTTTCTCACAACATTTTTACCCGTAAAACCGTAAACGAATAAGGTGCTAAAGGCACAGATATATTTTATCCTTTGAGTGTAACCTTTTGTTCTTTTGGCGTTACCTTATCTGGCTGGCTTAATGAATTAACATCACTTAGTTCCTCACCTTTTAAAATTGTTAACCTTACGTTCGCATCCAGCGTTTTCACTCCGTCCACCTGTATATTTTTTTCCTGTGTTTTGGCTGAGGCGTTAACTATTTTTAAAATGAGGTCATTAGTAGTCCTATCAATAATAGCCGATGCATATAAACTATCCTGCCCTGCAAGGGGTTTATTGTTTTCCAGCAAGGGCACCACGTTGGTTCCTTTATTAAGTGAAAACAATTTCTGTACATAATAGTTAGGTGTGCCATAGGTCTGAAGATTATCTACCCAAATCATATCCGGTGTCCATTGCCAGCCATCCACATGCGCAAACAATGGTGCATACGAAGCCATGGATACTACATCTGCATTACGTTCCATTCCCGTCATAAACGCTGCTTCCGCAATGGCTGTCTGCCAGTTATTTTTATTATTGATGCTCACTATTTTGTCGCTTTGAGCCGCATATTCACCAGCAAATATTTTTGATCCGTTGCGTGGATAATTATCGTAGCGTCCTGCATTGGCAAGAAACCATTCAGGACGGCGGTAATAATGTTCATCAATAAGATCTGCATTCATATTTCTAAGTTCCCGATTCAAATAATCGAAACGTTCTCCGTTCGGATCAGTGCCTGAACTGTTCACCAGCTTTATGTCAGGATACTTTTCTTTAATAGCTTTTGTAAAAATTTTAAGGCGCTCTACGTATTGCGGTCCCCAGTTTTCATTGCCCACACCCATCATTTTCATATTGAAAGAAAGCGGGTGCCCCAGTTTTGCACGAACCTTGCCCCAGTGAGTTATACTATCTCCATTTGCAAATTCAATGAGATCAAGCGCATCCTGCACATAAGGATCTATCTGGTCAATAGGCACCAGTTCAGCCGAATTAAACTGGCAGGCCATTCCGGCATTCAGGATAGGGAGTGGCTCTGCGCCTATATCTTCAGCCAGTTGAAAATATTCAAAGAACCCTAAGCCAAAAGTTTGAAAATAATCCGGTGAAGGGCGATGAGCGAATTCAAAATTCCAACGGTTAATGACCAATTGCCTTTGTTCAACGGGCCCGATGGTTTTTTTCCATTGGTAGCGTTGAGAAAGGTCAAAGCCTTCCACAATACATCCACCGGGAAAACGTATAAAGCCAGGTTTCATATCGGCAAGCATTTGTATCATGTCTGCACGCATACCGCCAGCTCTGTTCTTCCAGGTATCTTTCGGAAACAATGATACCATGTCCAGGTCAACAGCTCCGTCACCTTCAAACCAAATATTAAGGGATGCTTTAAAGGAAGAAGCAGTGGCGGTAAAAGCAGCAGATACCTTCTTCCATTCTTCACCTGTGCCTGTTGTTGAAACGGCAGCACCCCCAATATTCTCTCCTTTTTCATTCACCAGCTCTACGTGCATTTTAACACCTGGAGCTATTTGCCGGTACATCACAGAAAAATCGTAACCAAGGTCTTTTTTTATACCCATGCCCCTGAAGCCTTCATTATTTAATCCAATATTTCCTTTACTATTGTTATGTAAGGTTATCCGGAGATATCTTGGGTTAGCCGTATCCAGTTTTTGACGATTCATTACCAAAAAATCACCTTCTGTTAAGGGTTTACCTAACACCTTCCAACCCATCATAGGTTTAAAAAATTCAAAAGACCGGTTTTTAATCAATTCTGCATAAATGCCTCCATCTGCACCCATGTTGATGTCTTCGAAAAACACCCCCCACATCGTTGGCTGGACAGTTCCCTTTATTTCATTCGCTTTAACTGTAAGTGTTTTTGCGCTTTGTGCATGAAGAGTTGAAGCGGGTATTAATAAAGCCATGATACCTGCGAACAAAACTGATTTAGTGTGCTTTATGTACATTGCTGTCCTTACATTCTTTTTCTTAATAAATGTTGGAATCATTTTATTATTTCCGTTGATCATTTTCTTAAATTTCTTTTAAACAATGTAAATGAATGAGGCGGGAACGAATATATAAACTTTGTTCCGTTAACCTTAATAGAAGGTGTAGCAATTGGTTTTACATAATGCAAAAAAAAATTAGTTATTAATTACAGATTTGATAACAAGGTAAAAATTTAAATAAATTCAATTATAAAATTTGACCTTTACAACAGTCACCTGATTACTTCTGTTTACATACTTAAAGAAAACTATTTTAAAATAATAACATGAATAAACTATATAACGACTCCAGGAGAAATTTTATAAAGAATGGCGCCATTGCAGCAACAGGTTTTATGATTGTACCGCGTCATGTTTTAGGAGGGAAAGGATTCATTGCCCCCAGCGACCGGCTTTTAATTGCCGGGGTAGGCGCGGGTGGTAAAGGCCAGTCTGATATTGCAAATTTTTACAAAAGCGGCAAAGCTGAAATTGCATTTTTATGTGATGTGGATGATCGCCGTGCAGCAGAAACAGTCAAAGCATTTCCGAAAGCAAAATATTACAAAGACTGGCGTGAGATGTTCAATAAAGAATCTAAGAGTTTTGATGCCGTTTCCGTATCTACTCCGGATCATAACCATGCAATAATCGCCCTGCATGCAATGCAATTAGGAAAACACGTGTATGTTCAAAAACCCCTGACACACGATATTTACGAAGCCCGGATGCTTACCCAGGCAGCTAAAAAATATAAGGTAGTAACCCAGATGGGAAACCAGGGCGCATCAAACGATGGAACCCGGCAATTAAAAGAATGGTATGATGCAGGAATCATTGGAGATGTTCACACGGTTTACTGCTGGACCAACAGGCCAATCTGGCCACAAGGAATTCAATGGCCAACAACAAAAGCGGAAATCCCAAAAGAACTTGACTGGGATTTATGGCTGGGAACTGCACCGGAAAAAAATTATGTAGATAAACTGGTCCCATTTAACTGGCGTGGCTGGTGGGATTATGGCACTGGTGCTTTAGGAGATATGGGATGCCATTTAGTAGAAGCTCCGTTCAGGGTACTGGATTTAAAATATGCATCAGATGTGCAGGCTACTGTTGGAACCGTATATGTAGATGCCATGAAACAAGGATATTTTCCGGAAAGCTGCCCGCCTTCAAGCCATGCGACCCTGACGTTTCCTAAAACTCCAAAAACAAAAGGTAACGTTATACTACATTGGATGGATGGTGGGATACAGCCGGAACGTCCTGAAGAATTAGGCGCTAATGAATTGTTTGGTGATGGTAAAAACGGCACATTATTCATTGGCACAAAAGGTAAAATGATGGCCAGCACTTATAGTGCAAACCCAAGGTTATTGCCAATAAGCCGTAGTAAGGAAGTTACAGTTAAACAAACACTCGAACGTGTACCCGGACAGGCTGAGGGGCATTATGGCCAATGGGTGGAAGCATCTATTGCAGGGTATGGAAAAAAAGAAGTCAGTTCGCCGTTTGAAACAGCAGGCCCGTTGACTGAAGCGCTGCTAATGGCAAATCTTGCCATCAGGGGCTATGATATTCAAAAGCCAAAAGCCAACGGACAGGGTTTTGATTACCCCGGCAGGTTCATAAAATTCCTTTGGGATAATGAAAATATGCGGGTAACAAACCTGGAAGAAGCTAATCAGTTTGTAAAACGGGAATACAGGAAAGGTTGGAGCTTTGGAGTGTAGGATTTAAAAATTTAAATAAAGAATGGAAAATACCATCACGCTGCAATCAACAATTACTTGTCCTAACTGTGGTTTTAAGAAAGAAGAAAAAATGCCTGCAAATGCTTGCCAATACTTCTACAAGTGTACAGCCTGTGAAATGTTATTAAAGCCAAAGCATCAGGATTGTTGTGTCTTTTGCAGCTACGGTACTGTAGCCTGCCCACCAATACAAATGAACAAATCTTGTTGTGCATAGCTTTATAAAAATAGCATCTTATATTATTATCCTACTAGGAATGGTGCATTTAAGTTTTGCTTTTCCGCTACACATGAACACTGATACACTTTGGTTTGTAGGGGCAGGTATGGCTATCATCTTTGCAGGACTGCTTAATCTTGTAGCGATTGACAGAGGCGGATCAAGATTCACAAAAGCAATAGCAGTAATAACAAATGCATTCAATTGTATAATGTTCTGTTTTGCTTTACCCATCCTAAACGAACCGCAAGTCTATGTAGGCATCACAATTTTTCTGTTAACCACTGCAGCATTTATAATTGAAGTCACCCGGCATAAAACTACAAAGGGTTAAGATTATGAAAATGAAAAAAACCATTCCTGCTCTGCCGGTTCAGGATATAAAAGAATCTAATGAGTTTTATACAACCAGGCTGGGCTTTACGGTTCGCCATCATGATGAGAGCTTTTGTATTGTAGTTCGTGATGAAATTGAGATACACTTATGGAAGTCAGGAGATGATACCTGGGAAAATAAAGGAGCATCATTAGCGCTAAATCCTATTTGCAGCGGTGCAGAAAGTTTTTTAGCCGGCACTGCCAGTTGTAGAATAGAAGTTCAAGGCATAAATGAATTATTTGAAGAATATAAAAAGCAAGGCGTTATCTATAATCCTGATACCGTAGTTGAACAACAGCCTTGGGGTAACTGGGAATTTCCTGCATTAGACCATCACAGGAATCTGCTTACATTTTATGAAGTAATTGAAAAATAGTAAACTTCGTAAACTTACAAAACAGGCGTCTACTTCCGAAGTCTTGAATTTCTACATCTTTCAATACAAACGTAGACTTCCGAAGTCTTGAAAAGCGATATCTTATCATACATAGGCAGACTTCGAAAGTCTTGAAGAGATACGCTGACGGTTTGGGCTTAAATTTCATCTGTTTTGAAGATGGCTTTATTTAAGACTTTCGAAGTCTGCGTTTGTATTGTAAGATATCGGTACTCAAGACTTCGGAAGTCAGCGTCTTGCTTTAAAGTTGAATGCAAACGCTCTCTTTTCAAGACTTCGGAAGTCAGCGTCTTGCTTTAAAGTTGAATGGAGAGGCTCTCTTTACAAAACCCCTTGAGCCAGCGTCCTGCTTCGATGACCAGCAACTTTTTAACTTGTGTACCATACTGAGAGACAATTAGTAGTTAATCAAGATAGTCAGGCGGAAAAATTTTCTGACCATGCTTTTCGGCGATACTTTGCAGCTGTTGCTGTTCTTCAGGGCCAATGATGGAGGGAGGTAGAAAAGTACCTGCAGACACAGGCTTGCCTATTTCCAAAAAAAAATCTTCCAGACCTGCGGGTACCACCAAGCATAATAAATGCGCTATAGTATTGGTTACATTTTTAAAGCTATGGACTATACCCCCACGGGGTATATTGACAAATGATCCCTTTTTAGCTATATAAGTTTGTGATTCAGTTTTTACTTCCACTTCTCCATCAAGTATATAAAAAGCTTCTTGAAATCCAGCGTGAGAGTGAGGGCCTGGGCCGCTTTGCGGCGGTACCAGCATATCAATGACAGCATAAGCGCCTCCGGTTTGTTCACCTGTAATAACCAACCGATAGTTATCGCCTACCACTGACAGGATTGTACCGTCCTGGGCAGCTACCGTTGTCACTTTGTTGATTGAATGTTCCATAATTATACCTGCTGCTTTAATTAGAACATGGTTTTACGTAATTTCCGATAAAAATAATAATTTTAACTTCTATTCAATTGTTTAATAAGTAATGATAAAAAAAATCTTATTGGTAGAAGACGACTCCGAAATCAGAGAACTGCTTAAACTTCATTTCAACACACAATTGTATAACCTCACTTCCATTGCTACAGGTAAAGGAGCATTGCAAGAGATAAAAGAAGGAGACTTTGATCTGCTCATATTGGATATAACCCTTCCTGATATGAACGGAATGGAATTATGTAAATTTTTCAGAGAAAAAAACCGGCAAACTCCTATCATGATGCTTACTTGCCGTGGCGAAGAATCTGATAAAGTGCTCGCTCTTGAGTTGGGTGCCGATGATTATGTAACCAAGCCTTTCGGCATTCTTGAATTGCTTGCCCGGACAAAAGCGTTATTACGTAGAGCCGGCCAGGTTCATGCTGAAAAATCAGACCAAAATGACACTATTATTTTTAAAGACCTGGTTATTGATATTGATAAAAGAAAAGCTTCTGTAAGGGGTGAACGCATGGAACTGACAAATAAAGAATTTGATCTGCTTATTTTATTGGCGAAAAATCCGGGCAAAACTTTTAGCCGGCACGAGCTTCTGGAATTCGTATGGGGAGTAGCGTTTGAAGGATATGAACATACTATAACATCCCACATCAACAGGTTGCGTATAAAAATTGAATCAAATCTTCAGCACCCTGAATATATTTTAACTGCATGGGGAACGGGTTATAGATTTTCAGAATGAAAAAAGATTGAATGAGCTGCAACGCCTTTTTTTAAGTAAATGAAAATGTCAACCTCCGTACCTCTTTATATTATTGCTATCGGCGCTTCTGCCGGTGGCATGGATGATATTCATCTTTTTTTTGATCATACTCCTCTTGAGGGGGTTTCTTATATTATCGTACAGCATTTGTCCCCTGATTTCAAAAGCAGAATGGTTGAATTGCTCGCCAGGCACAGCAAGATAAAAGTAATGGAAGCCGAAGAAAACATGCTTGTGGAATCTAATCAGGTTTATACTATTCCCAACAAAAAATACATAACTATCCGCGAAGGCAGATTACACTTAACTGAAAAAGAGAAAAACAATAAGCCTAAACTCACTATCGATGTTTTTTTTAATTCTCTTGCAGCTGAAAGAGGAAGAGATGCTATTGCTGTTATTCTCTCCGGAGTGGGCTCTGATGGGTCTGATGGTATTAAGGCTATAAAAAAAGCAGGAGGAATGGTTATAGCGTGTAATCCTGAAAAAGCAGCGTTTAGCACTATGCCTGCTAATGCTATTGCTACAGGAGTAGTTGACTATGTGCTCGACACAGAAACAATACCTCAAACTATAACAGATTATGTAAATAACAAGGAAGTTTTACTGCCTGGGATTACAGAAAAAGACAATGAAGAAAAATATGTAGCTGCTATCATTAATCTGTTAACTGATAAGCTCTCCTTTAACTTTTCTGAGTTTAAGGAAAAAACAATAATAAAAAGAATAAAAAAAAGGGCTGCTTATCACAACCTTAGTGATCTTGAAGATTATGTAGCTTTACTCAAAGCAAATCCTGATGAAATAAAAACGCTTGTTAATGATTTTCTTTTGAGCGTTACTTCATTTTTCAGTGATAAAGAAGCCTTTCAATTTCTGCTGGATAATAGTACTTCTGAGCAGGCGTATAATGAAACGCTTCTTTCAGCAAACAAAGAAATGCAATCATTAATTAAGGAATTACATACTATTAATGCAGATTATCATTTGAAGAATAAAGAGCTCCTTGAGATCAACGATGATTTAAATAATTATTTTAGCAGCAATCAGAACGGGCAATTATTTGTGAATGGCGATCTGCTGCTGACAAAATTTTCACCTGCAGCTGTAAAGCACATTAATCTTGTTGAAACTGATATTGGCAGGCCTATCAGTAATATCTCCACCAATATAAAGTTTGAAACAATAGTAAGTGATATCAAGAAAGTTATAGTCAATGGAGGAGTTATCACTAAGGAAGTAGAGGCATTAAACGGCAAGTGGTACCAGATGATGACGATGCCATTTATAAGGTTCATAGATAACAAAATTGACGGAGCCATTATAACTTTTAATGATATCACAGAATTAAAAAAAATACAAAAGGAACTATTTATAACAAATAAAAACCTTACCCGCATAAATGCCGATCTTGATAACTTTGTGCTTGCTGCATCACATGATCTGTTAGGGCCTCTTAGTAATATCGAAGTATCAATTGATATGTTGAAAGCGGATAACTTGATATCTGATCCCCTGGTGAATGAATATTTGAATATTATAGATGGGTCCGTTCAAAAATTCAGAATTCTCATAAAGGAACTGTCAACAATAGGTAAACCGGAAAATGAGACGCCGGACACGAAGCCTGTTGACCTGAACAATATAATTGATGAAATAAAATTAAGTATATCAGATAAAATCAGAGCGACAGCAGCTGAAATTACTACGGAGTTAGAGGTAGAACAAATCCTCTTTTCTAAAAAGAATCTTAGAAGCCTACTGTATAATGTAATCACCAATGCTATCAAGTATAAAAGTGCAGATCGCGTTCCGGTACTGATTATAAGAACAAGAATAGAAAAGGGCTATGTGCTTCTATCAATAAAAGATAATGGAATTGGAATAGCAAAAGATAAAATCGATAAAATTTTCCATTTATACAGCCGTATTCAAACCGACATAGAAGGAGAAGGAATTGGTTTATATCTTGTAAAGAAAATAGTAGATGCCTCGGGCGGATATATAAGTGTAGAAAGTGAAGTGGGCAAAGGAAGTACCTTTAATATTTGTTTTAAATTAGAACAATAGTTTTTTATCTGTGTTTTAAATGGATTAATGAAATTGTACTGGTGTTATTTTAAATATGAAATGACCCAATTGCTATCAGCAGTTAGTTTTCAGCAGTCAGCATATCTATATGTATTAAGTTTCCTCCTGACTGCTGACGGCTGACAACAATTTTAATAATCAGTTCATAATAGCCATGACACCACGATCAAAACAAGGCTTAAAACGTTATACTTCTGTGATAACTATTGAAGAAAATTCTGTTTCTTTTGTATAAAAGCGTATGAGGTAAAATGTTTCTTAGCTATAGCCAAAATTGATTAAGGTATATTATAATGCTTAATTACTCGTCTTATATAAGCTAACTTAGAATTAATTATGGAAAGTATTCTTTTAGTGGAAGATGATCCTGATATCACAAAATTACTGAACCTTCATTTCAGCAGGCGATCATTCCGGTTTACTTCGTGCTCTAATGGAGAAGAGGCAATGAATAAATTAGCGAATGAACACTTTGATTTAATTATGCTTGATGTAACGCTTCCTGACATAAACGGAATGTATCTCTGTAAAAAGTTAAGGGAAAACGATGTTCATGCGCCGATTATGATGCTAACCTGCAGAGGCGAAGAAACAGATAAAGTATTGGCATTGGAACTTGGCGCTAATGATTATATGACAAAACCATTTGGTATTCTCGAGTTAACAGCGCGCATACAGTCGTTATTAGAAACACCCTACCAAAATCACGAACCTGATACAGCAAAAAAACAACCGTTTACTTTTAAAGATCTTGTTATTGATTTTAATAAAAGAATAGCATTGATAAGAGGCGCACAAGTAGAACTAACAACTAAAGAATTTGATATCCTTGCTTTATTATCAAGTTATCCCGGAAAAACTTTTAGCCGGCATGAACTTTTAATGCAAATCTGGGGAGTAGCTTTTTCAGGGTATGAACATACTATTACCTCACACATAAACAAAGTGCGGTTTAAAATCGAGCCGGATTTTCGTCATCCTCAATACATCCTGACTACATGGGGAAAGGGTTATAGGTTTCCGGAATGAAAACAAAAAAAATTACCATATTCAGACGTCTCAGCATTGTATTTTTTACCTTGATTACATTGCTGTGCCTTTTGTTCATGGCGATCAGTTATTTCTTAACTACAGATTTTCACCAGGCAAGTACGCAGTTACTTAACAAGGAGGTAGCAACTCACATTGTCGAGTTCACTTCGCCATTTGAAAAAGAAAGGATTAACAAGGCAAAGGCAGACTCCGTTTTTAAAAATGCTATGATTCTAAGTCCTGGGGCAGAAATATATTTTCTTGACACTACAGGCAGAGTAATAGCTTTTCATGCTCCCAAAAGCGAAATAAAGCTTTGGACAATACCATTAAAAAATATAAAAAAGCTTATAGCATCAAAAGGTGAAACCTACATAAAAGGCCCCGATCCAAAAGATATCTCTGATCCAAAAATTTTTTCTGCAGCTGAAGTTAAAGGTAAATCCGGAAACCTGGGTTTCATCTATGTAATCCTGGCCACTAATAAAAATGTAACTGATGTGCTTTATTTAAGTTATCTCAGTAATCTGCTAATCATCGCCATTTGTATCATAATTGTATTATCAATTGTTTCCACCTTTATTTATCTTAATCAAATGCAGCGCAGATTTAACCAGATGATTGCGGTGTTGGAAAAATTTCAAAATGGCAACCTGGAGGCACGTTTCGAAATTAAAGATGATGATGAATTGGCGCCTGTTACGCTGGCTTTTAATAAAATGGCAGATATGCTGTCTGATAACATTAACCGGCTTACAAGATCTGTAAAGGAAAGAAAAGACTTTATTATAAATATATCTCATGAGCTTAAAACGCCCTTAGCAATCGCGCGTGGGTACACAGAGTCTCTGTCAATCAAAAATGTTAATCACGAGTTGAGTAAATCTGAACAGGAAGAATATATACAAATAATATCGGACAAAATTCAACAGGTTGATATTATGGTTAACCAGTTGTTTGAACTTTCCAAATTGGATACCGCTGATTTTAATGCTGCAAAAGAACCTTTTGTTCTTTCGGAAATTGTACAGGAAACAGTTAATAATTTTCAGTGGAAGGCTTTACAAAAGCAGGCTGTTTTAAAATGTACACAATGTCTTTATCATGTCTGGATCAACGCAGATGTTAGTTTGATGGAAAGAGTTGTGCAAAATTTAATTAATAATGCAATCGATAACACATATGAACATGAAAGTATTCAGGTTTTTATGGAAGTTGCCGGCAATAATTTGATTTTTAAATTACAATATAAGGGCAGCTTGTTGCCGCAGAACATGCTTCAATGGTTAAATAATTCCCGGGAAGAAAGCACTTTACAGGCCGACTTTTTTACACCATCAGGTATTCGTTTTCTTATTGTTAAAAAGATTCTTCAATTGCACAAGTCTTCTTTAAAAGCATATACTGACAATGATAGAGGTAACGTTTTTATTTTTGACATGCCTGTGTATAATCAATAGGAATAAACATAAATCTATCTAATATCTGCAATGGCTTTGCAAGAGATATTAGAAAATAAGGATACTATCGTTATACTTCTGTGATAACTTCCTTAATTCTTTGGCCTTGCTTTGTATAGTTAAAAAGCAGTCACTCTTAAATTCATTTTTATTTAAAAGATAATTCCTTTTGCAGCTTGCTTTTTAATAAATTTTTATTAAATCATCTTCATCATTAAAAAACAAAAATGAAATATTTAATCCGGTTATTCGCAAGTTTTGTCTTCGTAATCCTTATTTTTTCTTCATGCAAAAAAAATCCAGATACTACCCCGGATAGCAGCAGTGCAGCACTAAAAGAAGCCGATGTACTTTTAGAAGCTGCAGCTCAGCAAAGAAATGTTAGTAAAGAGGATTTTATAAAAACCCTCACTGATGTTAAAAAATTTACCGCTGAACAGAACGTGTTTTTTCCCAGCGCATTGGCCATTGACTTTACCAATAAAACGGTTACGCTGCCTGTTTATAAAGGCATTGGCCCGAGTGGTAATCCCACGTATTTTATTATCACCGAAGCCGCTGACTTTTATGTTGCTAAGAAGATGGGGCTTAACTTTGCACCCAAGCTTATAAACGGTCGTGGCACAGCCGGCAGCCAACAAGTGACCATTGAAAACGGCATGATTAAGTTCAAAGGAGATGTGGACTTCCGTCCAGTACGATCAATTGAACCCGGACTGTTCCCTAATACATTGCCACCGGCAAAGGCCCAGCCTGGTTCCATAGGTGATGCAGAATACTCTCCTTTAATTATTTTGCCTACAGGCGCGGCAATGAGTGCCTCGATTGTTGCAAACAGCACAGGTACTCATGATCATTTGGTGAGCATTGATTACGCTAAGGGAACTGTTGTATTTGAACTGCTGGACGGATTTGAAGGTGGTGAGCAATATTATTTTCATTTAGTAACAGAGTCATCCGATATGGTTCCAGCTACAATCGAGCGGGGAACATTTACCCCCCGTTTAGCTAACCTGCCTATGTTTGGCAAAGATAGGCTAACTGATAAATCCGCTTTGTTAGGCTTTGCCCCAACTGCTAACGGCGAAACAGGCGCCAATAATCCGGAGCGCCAGGGACTAAATTCTACCATCCTCGATGGGAACAAGTTTGACCCGATTAACGTTTTTCCTTTGGATCCCGATAACAACAAGATGGAGAACAATAATTACAGTCCAATGTGGGATGCACACATATATATTTGGACTGATGCAGCAATCAAAGCAGGCAAGAGAAGACGGGTTAAGAGTATTGAAGATTTAGGGAAACTTTTTGCTGAAGGCTCTGTTACCAATGCACCGGCTAATACCGGAGAACCAAATAGTTTTATTGCCGGACTAAAGCCCTCAAATGCCATTATCAACTGTCCGGTTATAGCTCAGCCTAAAAAACTATAAAGATTGAATATACCTAATAAAAAGCTGCCCCCAAGTTAAGGCAGCTTTTTATGATACGGTTTACAATACAGCCTGGCAAATTTCTTATTTATCTTCTTCTTCATTAAAAAATTAAAACAATAATGAAACGAATTCTTTATTTCGCAGTTATTGCGTTTTTTGCGGTAAGCTGCAAAAAATCTCCTGATACTCAAACTGTAAAAAGCGATATACTTTAAATACTGTATGTAGTAAACCAGCATACCAACAAAGATTTCAGTATAAACAATTATAATTATTTGCATGCCCTTTCTGTAGCAGACAATGGTCAGTTAACAGAAACTGCTGACCCCATTCAATTGCCGGTAGCTAATAACATAAGGCCAAAAGGATCAGCGGTAGTAAGCAGGTAAAGTAGTTGTCAGCAGTCAGCTATCAGCTATCAGTAGTTAGCTATCAGCAGTCAGGAAATTAAAACCATTAAATATTCTTCCTGATAGCAGATTGCTGACAGCTGATAGCAAATACCTGGTATTTAATAATTAAAAAAATATTATATGGTTTTAACAAAATCAATGTTCTTTCCTGTGATACTCGTTGTTTTATTAGTAGCAATTACATGTTTTGGTTTTGATCAGAGAAAGAAAGCGGATAAGAAAATTTCAGATAGTAATGGGTTTGCAGTAATTGAATTGTTTACTTCGGAAGGTTGTTCAAGCTGCCCATCTGCTGATGAACTTGTAAGTAAAATACTGAAAGAAAATAAACAGGATGTTTATATACTAAGTTTTCATGTTGATTACTGGAACAGGCTAGGCTGGAAAGATAAATTTAGCCAGGCTGCTTTTTCAGACCGGCAACAACAATATGCAAAGCATCTTTTGTTAAATGGTGTTTATACTCCTCAAATAGTGGTCAATGGCACAGATCAGTTTGTAGGATCAGATGAAAATCATCTTCGATCTTCCTTGAATAAAGGCATTAAACAGGTTTCTGATTTTACAATTGAAGCATCACATACTAATAATGAGACAATACACATTGTTTATAAAACTGAAGACAAAAATTCTCCACTGATAAACATTGCACTTATTCAACCTGAAGCCAGCACTGAAG
>JAABUS010000944.1_pt1 | contig 68783 bp, 45 predicted proteins | sample 5560161 | NCBI WGS metagenome assembly JAABUS01 (sample SAMN10711885, study PRJNA513376) | rock metagenome | isolation source: Antarctica rocks | place: Antarctica: Victoria Land, Trio Nunatak nord | collected 2016-01-04
CTCAAACCTTCAACGCTCTATTGGAAAATCAATAGAAAAATCAAACCGGTAAATTTGAAGCTGTTCAACCCTTTCACAGTGCTGACATCCTTTTAGCCCCCCCGACCCCCGAAGCCATCATGCCGTCGTCACGTCGAAGTCAGAAACTACCTCTAGAGGATTCACTCATCCTCTCAAGCACCTCATCAACGAAGAAACCTTCTGGCAAAGCCAAAGCAGACGCTGCTCGCAAAGTCAAAGCAGACGCCGCTGCTAGAATCATTGTAGAGGCTGCTGTCAAAGCAAACACTGCAGGCGCTGCTGTCAAAGTCAATTGCCCCCGCAATTCCAAGAGACAGATCATTGATAGTTTCAAAGCAGCGAAGAAAGTCTCGCCGTTGAACCAGCCTTCACGAATACCGGTACAGGATAGATAGTCATCGATTGTATACGTCGAAAGAACGCTTCAGAAATGCTCTCTCTTTCTAGAGACTTGATAGCGAGCTGGCTCACCAACTGGTGCATAGGCTTGATGACGTCACCCCGTAGTCTCGTTGAACAGAGTCTCATCGACGAAGACAAGCTGTTCAGCCGTCAGCTGCAACAGATCGGCAACTCAGTTTAATCGCAGCTCATCGTTCTGTCTGATGCTCACACGCTGTCCCTTCTTATTGCTCCAGTGTCTCTTCTTCAGAATTCTCGATATCGTGAACTGATGAACATGTATACCTCACTCTTCCCATAGAAACCACATCATCTCTTTCTGCATGGCTCATGGCTGTTGCTCCAGGTATGTAATTAGAGAGTCTTCAGCTGCTGGAAAGACCTTTCGAGGGGCGTCCTTCGGACGAAACTGAGGTCTAAAGGGAGAGTCATACATGAAGAGGTTCTCTTGCATAGTATAAACGGTGTTACGATGACAGTGAACCTCTTCGGCGATGACGGGGGGGGGTTCAATGTAAAAGCAGGAGGCGTAGTATCTTCGAGCGAAGGGCCGAAGCCAGTGGACCTGTCATAGCTAAAAGGATGTCAGCTGTGAAAGGTTTGAACAGCTTCAAATTTACCGGTTTGATTTTTCTATTGATTTTCCAATAGAGCGTTGAAGGTTTGAGAATGTCAAGAATGTCTGGATTCAATAGTAAATTTGGGGGGGGGCGCGACAATTGCGATGCCAAGGAATCCATAGCTTTCTGCATACGCTAATAGTACACACAGTATTCATCTTATGATAAAATACGTCTCTTATAATGATCTTTCAGAGTGTTAATCATCTTCTCAACTGTATCATCATGTAGCTTGCTAGATTGATCAGAATTTTCTGCACCAGATCGTCGAACAGAAGCTGTAATCATTGTGATTTGAGTTCTTTCTGAAAGTCCCGTTTGCTGACGGATTTCCGAAGCCTTGTGACCCGCGGCTTTTAACTGTTTGACACGTGCTCGAGTAGATGTAGTTCATTCTGCTTTAGTAGAAGGTCTGTGTCGTCTAAATCAGATGTTCGAGATCGTTACATGACGATGTGATTGATTTTCTCGTGATTTTGGTAGTATGTTTTGGTGGGGATCGGTAAATTTGAAAATCGGCAACGACTTTTGCATCCGACCCTCGGGTCTCCGTACAGGTATTCACTTGAATACCACGAATACCTTGTTCACATAGAATAGTGAGTTCGTGTATTCGGGCTCCAATGCCAAACTTGTGCGATAAGAAGACATGGGCAAAGAAACGAAAGTTGGCCTTGGTATCGATTGTTGTTGGATGAGTTTCGATAGCCGTGATGATTGATGAGAGAGCAAACATCGATGACTGTTCTCTTTTCTTCCCTTCATTAAGTCCAATACTTCCACTGATCTGTGCAATATACTTTTAATGGTTCCAGAGGCTTGTTGTTTCCTCGAGATCGTTGGCCATGGCTCCCCTATCAGCATATTCGACAGCACTCTCTTCAACAATCCTACGTCTCGTCGCGTACATCTTTCTGAGATGGGTATTTGTCTAGCATCTCACAGATGTACTATTACCTGACTAAGGCCGACTGTAGATACCTGGGCATCATGCTCCTCCAGTAGTGCTTGGGTCTGCAGTAATCTATACTACTTCGTACATCATTACCTGGCGGTCCGACATGAAAGTTCTTGCGATTGAACCAAGCATTAGTCCGGTGGTGAAAACCAATAGCACCAGCAAGAAGTCTTTGGAAGTCGCGGGAAAAAACATGACAAGAGCCACCAAGGCAACATATTCTGCTAATGAAGAAAAAGCAAAGGCGAGAAAAGACCCTCATATACTTCAGACACTGCTGTTGGGAGTACCCAGTCCAGCATCATCACTGTGGAGCTGTATCACCGCTGCTATCAATCTATTACTAGTTATTTTCGTAGGAGACCTTGTTTTCCGGGCCCCACTCTTGTACTCAAGTCACGATATCTTTCGCTAGGGTTGGCTACGTCTCTGATACCAGCGCAAATATCCTCCTAAGAGAACCAGACTGCGCCCAGCTACCCATTTACATCTCCTACCGAAGTGCTCTGAAACCACAAGATCCACCGCAGGATGGTTCATGGAAGTCTGTTAGCCCGGTGTATTGGCTGTCAAATGACACTGATTACACGTATGTTGTTACCATCTCCAAACTACGTCCATCAAGTCGCTATGAGTATGCAATATCAAATAACCACACGGGGGTCTTTTCTACGGCTCCTCCTGCAGGCCAAACAGCTTCGGATAATGACAAATTCACATTTATCACCTCCAGTTGCATTAAGCCACATTTCCCCTATAATCCACTCTCCCATCCTTTATCCATCCCAGGTTTTCAGCATCTAGCGAAATGGATCCCGTCTCTCCACGCCGCCTTCATGCTCTTCCTAGGCGACTTCATCTACATCGACGTCCCTCGCCGTTTCGGCACCGATATCGAAACTTACCGCCGCGAGTACCGTCAAGTCTACGCCTCCCCAGACTGGCCATCAGTCTCATCCTCTCTGCCCTGGCTCCACGTCCTTGACGACCACGAAATCGCGAACGACTGGGACGCCAATACCACCGCCCCCTACCCCGCCGCCGTAGACCCCTGGCACCTCTACCACACCTCCGTGAACCCTCCTCCCGTCCGCCCTAACGCTTCCTACTTCCAATTTACCCAAGGCCCGGCCTCCTTCTTCCTCCTCGACACCCGCCGTTACCGCACCCCTGAGCACTCAGCCAACGCAAGCTCCCCCATCAAATCCATGCTAGGCCGAGACCAGCTCTCTTCTCTGCTAACTTTCCTCTCGTGTCCCGAACCCTCCGGCGTCAAATGGAAATTCATCATCTCCTCCATCCCCTTCACCCGCAACTGGCGTTTCGGCTCCACCGACACTGTAAGCATATTTTCTGAGTTCTTACCTAATCTAGACCTAATCATAAGTGTTGAGACATGTTTCCAGAGTACATAATCTGCAAACATATTTCACACCTCATGAGTCCATCCTAAAAGAGCAATGCTGACTCCAAAATCTCGCAGTGGGCCGGCTACCTCCACGAGCGCCAAATCGTCCTCGAAGCCATGTGGGACGTCGGCGCTCGCGGCGACGGCGTAGGCGTCGTCATCCTCAGCGGCGATCGTCACGAATTCGCCGCCACAGCGTTTCCGCCGCCCAAGGGTAGCCAGTGGCCGCTCAGCGCGACGGTGCATGAGTTTAGCACGAGCCCGCTGAGTATGTTTTACTTGCCAGTGAGAACGTATTGGGAGGTCGAGGGGGAGGACGATGTGTGTATCAAGTATATTCCTGATGGGAACTCGAAGTTTGGGGCTGTGGAGCTTGAGCGTGTGAAGGGCGGGGAGCAGGGGATACTTAGGTTTAGGTTGTTTGTTGATGGGGCGGAGGCGTGGGAATATGTGCTGACGACGCCGCCGCCGACTGGGGTTGGGAGAGGGAGAGGGAAGGATGCTGTTTGGGGGTGAGTGTGTGGGTCAATACTGATGTTTTCTGATGAGATGATGATTTGTGATATGGAACTCTCAGTATCTATCTAGTAGAGAAAGTTGTGGAAGGAATCCATGAAGAACCGAATGACGGCGAATCGAAAAGTAATGCGCAGGACCTCAGTGGATAGACCATTTTCTGACACTAGGAAAGGATCAGAGTATGGGGAAGACCGGTCTCGGATTGCGCAATGTCAAGACTCGATGAACTGACAAGCCGACAACTCGACAGCCCATAAACCCATAAAATCTCTATCCATAGGTGAACTGAACAAGTTGTTCGATCTGTTCTGATGGTTATAACCACATTGTGCCCTTAGGATCTGTACAATGCACCCCCACCGCCATCGCAACTGCAAATCTCTCTACCTCGCACTCACCCCCACCTTCCCACTCGCCGGATTCTTCGCCGCCTTGGTCGGATCCCGCACCCCCACAGCCCCACTCCTCACCAACCTTCTCTGCCTCAAATACTGCTCCACCACACGCTCCACACCGCCCCGATCGTGCTCCGGCTTCCGCATATAAAACAACCTCGCCCTCCTCGCCCTCTTCTCCGCCCTCTTCACCACCTCCACCCCCTTCACATTCGGGCTATACACCTTCACCCACATCTCCACCCCCGTCGTCAGGAGTCTGTTTCTCAGCAATATAGCCGTATCGACGCCGCGGCGACGGATGGAGAGGCAGACGCCGGCGAACGGGTCGCCGGATTTGAAGGTTGTGAGGAGGATGTCGCCGGGGTTGGGGACGTCGGGGTTAGAGCGGGAGAAGAGGCGTTGGCGGGAGCCGGTGGGGTCGAGGATGGAGAGGGAGGAGGCGGTGAGGTCGGCGATGGCGAAGGGGTGGTTGTTTTTGGTGGAGGGGGGAGGGGGGTAGGTTTTTATTCTCATGGGCGCTGGGGGAGAGTTTTGTTAATTTTGGTTGGGGGGAGGAGATGGCTTTTGGTCGGTGTTGGGGAGGCGTTGAAATATACGTACGAACATAGGGTTTCATCGGGGTGTCTGCCGGAAGTCGACGTGGTGGTATTCGGGGTATGGGTTTTATGGGGGCGGTGGAGAGGCAGCGCAACGGTATTGACTGCTGCCGTGACTGTCGTAGAAAGCCTTTCCAGCAGGCCAAGGGCCGCATTGTGGGTTTTGAGCACGCCATTGTCAAGTGAGAAGGGATGTGATTCTGATGAGAAGTTGTGCTAAGGTCAATGTCGGGCGGCGAACTTGCCGCAAAACGCGCTAATCTTCGCGAGCTAAAATTCGTCAATAACCTCGATTGTTGGACGAGCGCTTCATGCCTACGCAATCCGAGCAAAAGGGTACCACTCCCTATTTTTAGTACACTTGACTGTGCACATGGCGGGTCTCTATATTGAAGCATCTTATTGCTGCCGCCCGTGTCTCCGCCGGCTCGCTGTCCCATCACAATCTCGTTCTTTCACGAGCACCCCCTCCCGCCGAAAACATGGTACACTATCTCACTCTTTTGCGCCCTAGTGCGTTCAGCTAACGCCTACCAGGTGGTCTTCCCCAGTTCACTCTCACATCCTCCCCTGAGCTCGACAAACTCCTATCCACCTTCCGCAGCAACATCTTCCTTCCCTCCCATCTCCTCCGTCTCCAACGCAACCTCGTCTACAAACCCAAAAACTTTGCCCTCCTCACAAGCGATGAACCCGCTACCGTCCGTGTTGGCAATGAAGTCCTCCAATTGCAGCCTCTGAACCATCTCCGCGACGAACCCCCTACTCGGCGATCCTTCAATAAGATACTGGACTTGATGAAGGACGGGAAGGATTGGCAAAATTTGCCGAAGTTTTTAGAAGGGCTGCAAACGGCGAAAAGGCAGCTGCACGTGTGGCAGATTGAGAAGATGGTTAGAAGGGCGAACATCGCGGGGCGGCAAGGTGCAGTATTGGAATGTTTGAGGAGGCCGGGGACGGGCGTGCGTCTGACGGATGTTCGGGTTGTGAGGGAGGTGATGTGGGGTGCGGTGATGAAGGCACAAGAGGGGAATTGGGAGAAAGAGGCCGTGGAGCAGGCGGCCAAGCTTGCCAGAGCCGTGTGGGATTTGTTGGAGGATCCAAATCATGTTGTGAGGGCGCGGGATGTAGGTCCGGAAAATGTGGCCAGAGCGAGGCCGGAGATTGTGGGGGTGGTGGTGCAATTGGAGGCGGCGAAAGCCTTACTGGTTGGAGAGGGAAAGGATGAGGGGGGAAAGGTGGAGACTTTAATTGAGATGTTGCTGTGGTGCTGGGCAAATGCAGATCTAGCATCTGGAGAGATGAAATGGTTCGATGCGGATCACAAGGTGATGATGTGGGCGCCCCTGTGGCATGGGATGAAGATGGCACGGAGGGTTTTGGGTGAGGACTCGAAATACGGAAAATCACTTGGGGAGAAGATCGATCAAGATTTGGTACCGGCACTGAAAGAGGCTGGAGATATTGTGGCGCGTGCTCCTCCACAGGAGCGTTTGAGGCGTGGGGTCAAGATGTACGAGGAGCTGTCTAGTGTTTCCTTGTAGTAATTCTTCAATTCAAGCTGTTGGTATCGTCTTCTGAACACCTTGACAGCAGCCTGCCGGTACTCTTTTTCCAACCGTTCAAGGCTCGCAGTGAGGACCCACTGAGTGCCAAATTGTTTATTCTGAGATCTGTATTAGCTTCGCACACGTGCCAGTACTGCAAAGACTCAGTTCCCGCTACAAAGGTGTATGCCCACTCAATAGTACATCAACCCAGTCATTCATGTACTTCGGATGCGTATTCACATGAGCCTCTATCAGCATCTCATCTTTCACCTGGAACGGCTTCGTATACCATTTGAAAGACGACCAAGGCTCATCATCGACTCGTAGACATTCGGTCCGACGTAGAAATTGCTTGCTTCCCAAAGGTTATGGTAGTGGACCTGAATCTTCAGCCCAGTGCCGTTGTGCGTGAATAGAATTTTTATCAATTAAGTGACACTGTTGACAATTTGGTCTGTGGAGTGGTCTCCGTAGGCCTGATTAATCATTAGTTTGGGCCTTTTCCAAGTCTTCGCAAAGACAAAATAAACTTTGGGATCTCTATAATGAGATGCTTGATTTGTTTAAATCTCTCTGCCGGCGGAAGGAGGAAATCCCTAGTGTACTCGACGATAGGCCGGTCCACAAAGAGCAGTAATGGGAACCGATTTTTTGTTTGGAAGCGTGTAAGCTCAGTGTGTGTCCGAGACAAACTTCACGTTCTGACAAGGGTTTACCATTCTCATGGTAGTAAAAAGGTGGAAGGTTCAGCAAATACCTGCTTGTTGACACGAAGCAAGGCGCTCTAGACGATGTGTCCTGACTTTTGACAGTGAAAGTCTCTGCACTAACGAGCGCAATGCGGTAAATTCTATTGCGGATCTCTCCACAATCTTGATGCTGGAGGCCGAGCTGAGATGTTTGGGGTTTTATTTTGTGAGTTCGCTCATCCACACTGAGAGCCGTGCTGGGTAGATATTGCCTATGTTTTCGTAGAATGATCAACTTGGGTTTTTAAGATGACTTGAAGTGATGAGGGCTGCTGCAGTTAATAGTGATCCAAATGTATTACATGATTCATGGAAACACGCCTCTCGTTCTCCGCAGGTATGGTGTACTGCATCGATAAATTGGATAGAAAATTGTCTATGCTTCGAATACCCGAGTTTGTTAGATACCAAAAGTGAGCACGCTATCAGCACAACACCTCTGCAACGAGATGGCCCCTCGTGTCAAATGACTGAACATGCGCATGAATGGTTTCCAGAGGAATGATTCCTAACATTTCCAAGGGTAGGCAGATGATAACAACCGGATTGGTAATCTATCAGTTCCCACATCATATCTCTAGGAATGACTGTCAAAAACATATAAGATATTCCGAAGTGCCCTATGTTCTGCAAAGTGCCATGACGTAACCAGCCTCTCTGCAAGGCAACTTCTTCTAAGTCGGGCCAAGGACAGTAGAATCTGCCCTTGAAACCTTGCGACCTACGGAAGCTTCAACGTATTATCATCTCTCATGCTCGCTATGATGCCGAGGTTGGCTTCTCCTCCTACCACGGCAGGCCCACCCGCAACGAGCCAGCCAGTTGGATCAGTACCATCTCGAATCTTATGCTCGGGCGAGTCCTTGAACATGATTTCTAAACAGCTTAATGGAGGTCCAAAGTGGGAGGCTTCGTTCGCGTTCACCGTTGTTCGGTAGTCGAAGACATTAGATTGACTGACAGCACCAGCCACTTTGGCAGAGGTAAGAGCATAGATGATGCGAGCTCCCGTCAGTATCCTAAGATCAGATATGTCGGCCGAAGAAAGAAGCAACGAATTTGCCCCTGCACGATGGGATACGAAAATCACGCGCGGACTTTGGTTCAACATTGTCGTGGACAGTTTCGGCATCACGCCAGATGCCAGAGACCTAATTTGCCTTGAGTAGCTTATCTTTTGGAAGACTCCTGTCACAGCAGCCTTCTTGGCGCTGCAGGCTCTTAACATTGTTTCTTCAGACGCAACGATCATGGTGGGTGAGATGCCTAAGAATGCCATGGAATAGTCGGCTGTGGGCCCGCTGATCGAGGTAAGTACAATTGACGCATTCGAGAAGAGAGCGGCAAGAGTCACTGTTAAAGGGTAGAGAAGACTAAGCGAATCAAGCGGCAGTAAGAGATCAGAAGGCCCGAAGCGTTGGGACTTCGGTAAAGCTGATATTTGCGCAGCTATGCCAGCCACTATGTTCTAGAAACCTTGTCAGACGTATGGTCAAAGTACTCGGTTAGAATACTTGCCTTGTGCGTAAATCCCACGAGCTCATACTTGGCAAGCTCTCCTGGATCTGTTTGCCACACCGTAATTATATCCCGCACTGTGTCACCAACGACACTCGCGGGTGGCTCTGATGAAGATGATTCTCCCTTTTCATCGATAATTTCGTGCCAGACGGCAATATCAGCTTTACCCCCGACTCCTTCCGGGATTTCGTTCCATTCCATGTGACGGCTAGTTCGCTCTGCTACCCAGATGACCTGCATGAGACCGGAGTATTTACTGAGTAGCCCTTCCAACGGTATCGCGCCTGCAGCAGCAACACACATATCGGCATTTGTGTCTTTCAAAATCATGGTAAGGGTCTCGAGCGATTGCCCTTGCGGGATGAGAATGGGTGTAAATCCGTAAAAAGCAGCAGCTATGCCGTTCGATCAGAACGAAGGATGGGGGATCAATCGTAGGCCTTACCAAAGAATGTAACCAGCAATTCCACAGAGTTGGAAAGATAAATAGCAACACGTGCACCCCGATGTGCCACAATGTATTCTCCAATGGCGTTGATTTCTTTCGTCAACTGATCAAACCCGTAATTAACAACCTCTTCTCTCCCCCGGACTGTTAGCAGTTTCCCAGGTCCTCCAGCAGTGTTCCCATCTTGTTCTATGGGGCCTTTTAATGCCTGTCTCCATACGTCCCGCAAGTCTCCATCCCTTCCACTGGTCCACTTCTGAGCACCGGGATCCTTCACGTTCAGCCCGGTCCTGAGCGGATAACCATGGGGAGTTTCCAACGCTCTGTAAATGGCAGACTCGCCTGGTTGTCGCACATGGGAGGTTGAAGACTGGCGAGCGAGAAGTAATGGATGGGTGTCAGGCTCCGGTGTAAAGAACAAGGGATATATGAGGTAGGTGACAAGCCCTAGGCAGATAAGAGTGGTATAGATGTTCCAGCCAGCAAACAGTTGCTCAAGCTGAGAGTCAAGCTGTCGTAATAAGGAGCCACTGTCCGCCATACTTGAGGTAGGATTAAGTTGTGTCTATGAAGTTCGCGATGTAATAATCTTGAATTGGGAACGCCTTGGAGCTGTTAAACGGGACCTAAAGTTAGTAAGCGCTAGGCGAGCTGACACGCCCCATTCCCTTCCATGGTTGAAACGCTCATATCTATGGATCAAAACGATCCATGGATAGGTGCCTCCATTGATGGGAAAATCCATGGGTAGAGTACAACATCTACGATAATATTGTAACCCTACTTTAAGATACAGTCACCTCTTCCGCTAGTCGACAAATGAGCGTCAAGGCTCAGGGCCTGAGCAACGCTGATAGAATTCCTTAGATGCATAGTCTTAATCTATCGATTATGCAACAATCCAGATCTTACTCCTAGCCAAAAACATTGAAAATCATACTCACGAGGGCCACCTCATGATCCAGAGCCTCAAGTCTAGGCTTCTGAAATGTATCATGGACGCGCGGTGGGATATTGTCCAATACAGCATACAGGTCTGTGGACAGCACGACGAATTGACCGGTGAGGTCAGAAGCGTAATTTCAGTGCTACGACGACTTTAACAGGAAATTTCAAGGTCTTCAGAGTATGATCCGTGGAAGTGATGGCTATTGAGTCGAACTGCAAGGCATTATTGGCCGCTGCGGGTATTCAGCTGAGGGTTTCACAATTGATTCTCATCCAAAACACTGCTTGAGCGAACAGGCAAAAATAGGTAGGGAGCTATGACCTATATTATTAAGATGACAGGTCTGGGATATATCAGAGTCGAATGGTCATTTTGATTATTTCAACCACTTTCTCTTGAAAATTTTATATTCTATTTGCGAATCCGACAGGCAGGGTAGAACAGCAAAGACAATTTGTGGGCGATGAGCTTAAGAACATTCGCTTTGCTATAGAAAGATATCACAGCACATCTGATGGCTAGCAATCAGAATGCTCAGTACTTATGACCTACAATAACAATGACAGCAGAATCTATGGGAAAACTTCCGAAGAAAGCTAGTCTGCAAATACTTTATCCGGAGTACTCATCAAAAGGTACGAAGCGACGATGAAATCTTATGTCAGAGCACCTAGTAATTGCTGTTTACTTAACGAAGCAGCAATATTAGATTATGGACGAACATTGTGAGCATGCAGGCCGGACCAAGTCTTAAACGATCTACCATGCCCGGGCACATTACTCGCCAGCATTAATCTGCCTCTAAGAAACGGGGCGATGTATGTGCATTATAAGTATTCCGTCTATCTCTAGAGAGGAATATATTGCTCACTAAAAGTCTACATACCCTCTAGTTTGTAGGGCAAGAGTTTTGACAGAAGCTTTTGCCCACCATGAAAGGAGTTGTGATTCACCACACTCTGAATCATGCCCTCTTGTAGTCAGGGAACCCCTCCCACACTTAATCATTCAAGATTTCTAGCTGTGTGTTCAGTATTACCCAAACACAACTACCCCAAACTTCTTTTCCTAGAGTTCACCATGTAAGCGAGGCTCTGAGACAGTCTTTGAAAAACGCATGTACCGTTCTGAGCTCCTCTCCATCGGTTCACCTCATCTTTTAACACCCCTTACCTAAATAGTTCTCATTTTCCTGTGGGATTTATTCTGCGTCTGTTGGACCGAGCTCAACCATATCAACACCCTCAACATACATGATCGAAGGTATATCAACGTCAGACACGTATCCCCGTAAAAGAAATCGATGAATAAGGCTTCAATTCTACAACTTACTGAAGAAGCCGTCACCCTTGATACCTATACTATCCTTGTCCATATTCAATAATCTCAAGGTACACTGACGTCAGTCTGACGTTACTTGGACGCATATGCTGTCACAATTATCCTACCCTTTAGACCATCACTTAGTCTTGGACTTTCTCTAGATTGTCTTCCTATTTCCAACTCAATCGAAACTTTCCACATTAATATCCCCGAGAATGTCTGAATCTGTCCAAGACAAGAACGGCCAGCCTTTTCCGTCGGAGACGAAGTATACTCGAAGATGAGAGGGGAAAAGCATCAGGGTGAGGTAAGTTGCCTTACATCCACGTCTCTTCATGTAGAAACCCCCTAGAAATCACTCTTGGTTGCGCATCTGGTGCGGCTGTTTCTCGGTAACTAAACATGCATCTGTGCTTACGAAGCGGTGAAAAGATTGAGTGCTAGAGAGTAGCGTTTACAGGTAGGTAGATGAAATAGCCACGACCAACGAAGAAGCAGAGAAAGAGGGTGTCAAAAACCCGCCTAAGGTAAGCTCTTGTCTTAATATCTTCCGCCGCCCATTGCCAACTTTTCCTACCTATGTCAAATCTCTCACAAGTTCACTCAGTCGTATATCATCTTCCCCTCCCGCCACCTTCTTCATCTGCAAGCAATATTGCAGAACAAGGCGGTTGCGATTCAATCGCTGTACTCGTTCATTCTTCGAAGATAAAAGCTCATGAGAAGACACAGGTCCTGTTTACGAACCAGCACGACCACTATGTGACACATAACCCGAAGACATTGAAGAATTTGAGCAAAGATGGGAAGAAGTAAATGTGGGTTGCGTCTGAATGTCTTTACGAGAGGTTCGGATCCTAGAGTTATGACTGAGCTCTATGGACGGGGCAGGTCCTATAGGGAGAGAACACATACGACTAGGAGTTCGCGTAAACACGATGCAGTCCACCCAAGTAAAACATACCAAGCTTTTCCCCATGAAACGATCTTTCCCATTCCCAAGATAAACCCATGTATCAGATCATTAAGGCAGACCATCCGCGTCTCTCCTGACGGACTCCGCCGTATGCACAAGTCAAGCAATAGATGCTATCAAAAACCTAAGCCTAAGACAACATCTAACAGTCTTGGCAAACAACTGGATCACGGGGCGCAGAGGACGTACTCTTAGTTACTACCCAACGTGTGGACTAAAGCAAAGACCCCATGATTTCGAAAGATGTCGGATGTTGATGGCAAAGAGATCCAGGCCAAATCTCGAAGGGTGCGTTTTTCGCTCGATTAGTGAATACGTTGCACTGGATGCCAAGAGGTGGAAGTATGTACTGGAGTTATGAATGGGGTAGCAGCCACACCTCAGGGGCAGGGAGTCAAGCCGAAGTTACCGGTTTTCCAAATTGGTGAATGGACGGATAGTTTGTCCGTTTTTCTTGTTGTATTTTGATCATTAACAGGGTTCAACCGTAGAGAGTGTGCGATAAGAAGGACTGGGCAATGAACCTATGAAGCTGATCAATTTCGACATATTTTACTCGACTTGGCGTTTGGTTTAATAGTTGGCCTGGCTATCGATTGTTTGTTCACCGACTTTCTTCATATTTTGGCAGCACCGGTTTGGCCAATCCATAAAATATCTGGTAGAATGTTTCCAATTCTCCCGGAAGCATCGGCTCTTCCGTTAAGCGATCTAAATAAAATTGATCCTATTAAACCTACAGCTTACTCTTGCCAACTCCCCAGATCTCAGCGCCGGGGTTGTTCATGTTCTCGCCAACCGTACCAGGCGGAGGAGAGGCTGCCTTTGATCCTGATTCGTTGCGAATAATCAGCGAACTGGCCTTGTTGATGGTTTCTTCAGCTTCGCTCTCAATGCGCTTAACAAGCTCCTCGCACGATGGGATATCGTGAATTAGGCCAATTACTTGACCCGCTGTCCATACCTTCAATGAACTCGTTAGCGTCGTTCCGGAAAAGGTGAAGGTACACTTACTCCGTAGTCCACGTCTCCATTAATAAAGACTTCTCGGCCACGCTTGCCACTGACGTATGGCGCAACGTCTTCAAATTTCCCGCTAGTGCTTTCCTTTTCTACCTTGACAGCTTCTTTTGCAACTTTGTTCGCAAACAACCTCGAGGTATTCTTCCACCTTCGCAGCACAAGCTCTGTATCCGTCTCCTGCGCATCGACAATCGCCTGTTTAATCTTCTGGTGTATAGGTGCTTCTATCGTACACATAAATCTTGTTCCCATATTAATGCCTTCGGCGCCTAAGCTCAAGGCCGCGGCAAGTCCTTGGCCATCTGCAAACCCTCCCGATGCTATGAACGGTATATTCAGCGACTGACGAGCTCTGCTGAGAAGGATGAAATTCGTAATGTCCGACTCCCCAACGTGGCCAGCACACTCAAAGCCATCGATTGATAGGAAGTCTACACCAAGCTTGATAGCAGACTGTGCGTGACGGATGGTGGTACACTTGTGTAGGATGGTGCAGCTGGCCGCTTTTAGTTGTTTGATCACCGGCCCAGGGCTGTTGCCAGCAGTCTCGACGATTGAGATGCCCTCATCAATTATAACATTCGCATAGCCGTGGTAGTCTGGCGGAACCAAGGCAGGAAGCAGGGTAAGGTTCACACCGAAAGGGTTTTTGGTCATTGTCCGGCATCTCCGAATTTCTTTTCGAAGGTCTTCTGGTGTAGGTTGTGTGAGAGCTGTGAGCTAGAGAGTTGGTCAGCTTCAATGATTCGATTTAGGTGTAGGTGAGCAATACTATCCCCAATCCGCCGGCATTGCTGACGGCACTGGCGAGCTCAGCGTATCCGACCCTTGATAGTGTGTCAGTTGCGCCTGCCAAGACTGAAACAATCTGTGTTCATACCATTGCATTCCCCCTTGAACCACAGGGACTATCGGGTCGTTAGCCAGCATAATGTACTGTAATGCTCCATGATCTTACTTTTAATGCCGAGTCGCCTCGTGAGGGCGGTGTTGAAGGGCATGATGGCTGACTTGTCACCCAGAATTCGGTCAAAATAAGCAGTATATTAGACTGCGCTGGATAGCTCTTGAGAAGAACAGCAAAGGGCAATATAGGCAATCACGAGTAAATAGAGGGCCGCAGTGTCTCACGCGCCTCGGCGGTCTGCAGCCGAGGTCATCCCAATTCAGCCATATCACCGTTAAGTCCGTAAACTCTTTCCAGACCTTCAAGTGGAGTCGCAATACGTACTGTATGAAGGAGACTACATTGAAGACTGGACTGCCTATGTCTTGGGGAATGGCTTTGTCTTGTCACAAGCATTCAATGTGCTGCTTCAACAGCGAACACTCAATCTTACCGAGTTATCGTCCTGGACATCTTCGCTTTTATCGTTGCTGACTCACTATCTGGATAGAGTCTCTCAAGCCCTCATCATCAGATCGAATATCTACGCGTCTGGAAGGTATTCTTTGGACTGAAGGGAATTCGGCCTGGGGCTTCTTGATACTTAATAAGGCAGAATGTACTGATATTGCCCTGCCACAGAGCGTCGAAATACTTCGAAATTCTCCTCTGCCTTTGCTGAAGTGTGGATTGAGATAAAACAAAATGCTGCCTGACCAGTCTAGACTTGGAATGCATTGCGAGATGACAGAAGAAGCCAAAACGATCATGAAACACATCGTAGCGAGGCTGAATGAGCATTTGAGATGTTTTGACGAACTGTATAGAAATACTTTCCTTCGCTTTTCATTCTTGAAAAAACTTATTTTGTGAAGTTACCTCTCTATCTCCTCGAGGATGTTCCATTTCGCCGTTGTCCTTGTTGATTTCTTCATGTTGCCTTAAGTGTTACCTCATTACCCATCGTTGATCTAGGCTACGTTGTTGGAAATAGGGAACAGTACTGTTACCCCTGTGGTTAGTAATCTCCGCATTGATCCGGCGCTAGTGGATGGGTATTTACCCTTCGCCCACTTCTTCCTTCCTCCATAGTTCACCTACTAGATAGTCAACATATGCACATATTCGCTCTGACCCTCATATACCAATATACGTCAGTCCTTTCTGTTCCACTCAAGAATGGTACCAAGCGTGCCAAGCTAACGCTACTAGAGGGAAGGACACCAGGCTATCAGTTTAAGATTTCTAACCAAGCATTACTGACACTATGTAGGAGACAATCGGGTCCTATCACTTCTCCAATATTAGATATGAGCCTCCAACTGGAGATCAAAGCTCCGCTGCCCAGAGAGGCCGCAGTTCTGTTGTCAAAAAGAGATCACATGGGAGAGTATGCCCCCAGGCTTGTCCAATATGGCTTACCATTACACCCGGATCAGCCGCAGCTTATCTGAAGGGTCAATCTTTTAACTTCTCAGCTGCCGAGGTAGCTCAGGCGAATTCCTTCTACTAAACACTCTCTGGATCCTAGGGAAACGGAAGTTTGTGTTGGAGCAATAGGTAAAAACAAATACAAGCGCAAGCGAAACTCAAATGCTTGTCGAAAATTTCTCTTCTTTGTTAATATCACCTCCACCTATCCATATTCGTCGCCATACATTAATTCAACAGAATCATAATCCATAACACCGTCCGAAATATGGCTTTCCTAAACTCTCTGTTCCGAAATCTCGATTGATGGTGGAACGCTTCAATCCAAACCCAAGCAAGAAACCAAAAATTCAACTCTTACATACGTTTCCCAAATCTCTAATTCGACATCGCACATTACTTCTTGAACACATAAAACAAAGCCAATGAAAGCTTTTAAGGGGCGGGTTGATACATGGGTTGTCATGCATGAGGGAAAAGGGATGTGAAGGACTGGGAAACCTCCGCTAGGTGGGGCGATGCTAAGAAGATTTAGGTGACTTGATGTTTAGAGGTTTTATGTATGGGAGGATCTGGTTTCCTGTTGAAGAGTCCTCCTTGTCAGGGAATAGTTGGTTTGCGGGGTCATACTATATTTGATTCAGATGCTGTGCTCTTTGTGCAGCATATGTGAGATCGATGCTGCCACAGTAATTATAGATATAGATGCCCGAAACCAGATTATTCCCGTAGCATGTATATAGTACTTGACTTATACCGCAGATATCTTGACTGATCATGGAAATAGTAAGATTAGACACGAAGATTCCCTTAATATACAAGACAGGAGCTCTAAAATTAGCGGTTTGCTTTCTCACTTCGAAAAGAGTACTGACGCTAGTGTTGTGACCATTGATACGATAAGGTGGAAGTTAAGCCGATCGTTATACCAGATAAAAGAACAATAGAAGAGATGTACGCACAGCGCAAAGGAAATGTCCATCGCAGCAAGTAGGCCAAGCACCCAACGTTGGTGATGGGGACGGTGTGTACGCCAGCATCCAAGTCGAAAAAAGGAACACGAGAGGCTTATGGCGGACATTCTTGTACTGGGTGACGATAGATGGAAGTCTTTATCCAGTCGTGTAGTACCATACCAATTACATATGTGGTACAAAATTCGACCACTCCACATTAATGTAAGACCCATGTGGAAGTGAGCGCAAACTTGAGAAGGCCAAAGCGACTAGTAACATGCGGGCAAAGAAGTAGAGAGTCCCAGGAACAAAGAAAACCAGATTCCAGGGCCACAGGACCTTGTAACCTTCGATATATCGCAAAGGGATATGATGGCTTGTATTCCAATACGCTATCCTTTCTGAAACACCATGAATGAACAACGATGCTTCGGCCAGAACGCAGCAGATGCGCCAAATCAAGCGTTCTTGCTCGGTAGGGAAATGGAAATTCCATTCGATGAAACTGATTGTCGAAAAGCAACAGACCAGGAGACCGAGATAGGCATGATGATAGACATTGAATAGTTGAGGGTTGCGATCGTTTGGGATCCGTACTAGAGGTTTCTTATAAGGTCCGCAAAGCCGTGATAGACGTGGCCATTGATCGAGAGTATAGATTTCAGGTTCCGCAAAATCCATTGGCGTGTTCCAGAATGGCTTTTCTGCAGACTCTCTCACTTGAGTCAGGACCTCAGCAATCCCGCAGTCTAGATTTAAAATTGTGGGCGTGAGGACATTGAGGGGCTTGTTAAGCCAGAAGAAGTATGTAGTGGCCGTGCAAAGAATGATAGCACATGTTGTGATCTCCAGTGGCGAGACTGGCAGGTGTTCAATGCCACGAGCAAGGCATTGAGTGACGAACCACCCGCTCTGTAAGCATGCGATCGTCTTTGTGGTTTGATCTGCTTTACTCTTATCCAGTATCTCTTTCTCGGATATGTCCGGGACCTTTATATATTTTCCCTTCACTAGGTAGTGAACCTGTTTAGCGGTAACTGGAAATGGTCCGTAATCTGGCGGCTGAAGCACGAATCCTCCGCTGTCGGCGTAAAAGCCATGGGCCATACTCCATTGATCATGTCCCAACGCCTTCATGTCTACCTTTGATCGCTTTGCTGAGGCCCACTGACCAGCAGAAGCCAGAAGCAGAGTCTCTGGGGCCAAGGCGCCAAACAGCAGCCACCTTGATTTACGAAAAATCAAAGTCCAGAATCCGTCGGTTTTGGCTGGAACATTGAGATGTAGCATGACCCACAAGCAAAGAAAAAGTGTAGTTGAGCAGCCCCATATGATATCGAGGGTCCCGCGTTGATCACATTGTTTGACCCAGCCTTGGCTCAGGGAGGTTTGAACAGTGGAGGCGTTATTGATGGCTGGAAATATGGCCATCATATCCTAGAACTCCACGGCCGGTCACGAAGACTCATTGCTTGAGTATTGGGGAAATAAAGGAAATAGTAGACGAAGCCTTCGGTTTTGTACATGATCACGTAGGGTAGCTCTTGACGCTGCAAGGAGACTGAGAGACTGAAACGATCAGGCCTCGTAACACCACCTCAACTGACAAAGATCACGATAGTAAGTGCCGGGATAGTGCAGACGACCGTCGAAATTCCTGAAAAAATATTAGCCTAGTTACCATACGAGACCTTCCTGCACGTAGCCGATGAATTACCTATGATACTATGTATATGCATAGCCAGGAACCATGTATAAAATGGAGATCGATTATTTATGGCTATCCGAGACTCCCCGGTGCAGTGCATGAAGCAGTATCGAAGGCCAAAGCAGCGAAGCCTGCAAAACAACACGTCTCATGGGACACCGTCCTATGTCACGTAATACAGGTGAGGCTGGTCAAAGTCAAAAAAGCTCCGAGCGATACGCCTTGTTTGTTTTCGGAATATTCAAGGGGAAAAAAATGCAGTACGACAAGCTTTGCAGGAATGCAAAAGCTAATCGAGAGATTGAAACGAAAATTGGGCATGACTTGCAGAACATTACGTATATGGCTTGATTCAAGGTGACATCGAATTCGTCCGAGTGATGCACATGGTCGCCTTTGTTCAGGTTCCACAACTCCGTACTGAGAAGGTATCAGGGGCTTGCGAATTCTCCGATACGTGCCGCTGATTGGTGTCGGTCTACCAACGACATGGTGGTGTGGGTGGGTGCCATGTGCCCTACATGAGCTGCGAGCCAAGAAAGCGACTGGCATGAAACTTCTGTACACTTTATAGATTATTTTCGGAGTCTCAGAGTCAATGGGGAGTGGGGGAATAATGGAGGAAGACGACCCAAAGGATTCATGTCCAATTCTAGAAAAGGGGAAGTGGTTGACGTCACATTATTTACAGTACGACTAACATGTATTTTACTCGCCGGGGACCTTACTTTTCAAAGGGCACATGAAAGGCTGACGGAACATCTTACGCTGTATGATACGCAAATACTGTTTGGAAATTAACGTGGATATGGATATCTGCAGTGTTGGGAAGGCTGCTTCTTGCCCAATTGATTATTGGTTGTTGCCTTCCCAAAGCTTGACCATACACATCGCCTCTTCTCGTTGACTCCTACATTCATCCTCCGTCTTCAGACATTCTGGATTCTCCTATCTGTCATGGCTACAACTCTATCAAATGGCAGAGGCATAGTTAACGAGCTTTCCTTCTTCCTGCAGATGATCTCTCATCAATGGAAACTTCTTCTCTTACCTTCGGCAATCGCCTATCTTTGCCTGGTCTCATCACTTCGTTACAAGCGTATGAAGGACATGCACCAACGCTTTCCATATCATACGCGCGAGTCCCTTTCCAAAATGACTGTAGATGAGGCCTTCGCCATTCACAATTATCTCGTCAAGCTCGAATTTCCAACAGTCTTCAATGCCGCTACGTCGTTCGCTCTGTTCAAGGTACATTGTAACTTATTCTTCGGTCGCGTTTTTCGTGTAAACTGGACACTCTCTGACTGACTCTGTTCTGGGAACTTCATAGACCTATGGCATTCCATCAATATCCAGTCTTTTGGTTGCGACCGGGCAGCTTGTGAACGACACCAGCGCGTCCAAGCGCTATGCGGATACAGGGGCCCTCCTCCTCGAAGCCGTACTCAATCGCCCAACTTCAGATCGCGCCATTGCGGCTATTGCACGAATCAACTATCTCCATGATCGGCACCGCAAGCACGGCAAGATTACGGAGCCAGACCTACTGTATACTCTGAGCTTGTTCGCCCTTGAGCCATCCAGCTGGGTTCCTAGGTATGAGTGGCGCGACCTAACTGATATGGAACTCTGCGCGATTGGTACGCTCTGGAAGAGCCTAGGTGAAGCTTTCGATATACCCTATACTCTACTTCCGTCATCTCCAAGCGGCTGGGCAAATGGCTTGGACTGGTTGGACGAATTGAGGGAATGGAGTCGCGTGTACCAAGAGAAAAACATGGTTCCAGCCGTCAGTAACAAACGATTGGCAGATTCAACGTTCCAAATTCTGCTGTGGAAGTTACCAGGTCCGCTCAAAGGCGTCGGAAAGAATCTCGTTGCCGCTCTTCTCGAGGATCGGCTTCGTGAAGCGATGATGTAAGCTGCGCTCATTTTCATCTCCAGCTGAACCCCCAAATGAGCATCGGTGGTGAGGCTGAAACCCAGATAGGATTCCCCCTCCGCCCGCTGGCTACACTAAGTTCCTCAGTGTAGCTATAACAATCCGCAAATTCGTCCTTCGTCATCTGACTCTGCCTCGACTTCGCCCGAAGCGCGTCCTTCCTCAAAGCAGCCCTAGTTCAGACCGCCTGTTCCTACTCAAATACCGCATGCATCCTTGGTATATCGAGCCAACATGGAAATCAAGGTGGGGCTTATCGGCTTGGACGAACTGGTTTAGAGGTGCCACAATGCCTGGTGACAGCAAATACTACCCCGAAGGATTTCTATCGAGCGAAGTGGGTCCTAATGCTTTGATTGGAAAAGGGCATGATGAAATGGAAGAAACAAGGGAGCGACTTATGCGAGCAAATCGTGGGGGATGTCCCTTTGCTGCCTTTTGACTGTTCTGCTGTAGGAACCGGTGCATTAAGCTTCAGAGCGAAGGTCTCCAGAGTCACTGGTCGAGTGGATAGAGTGACGAGAAGCACAACGGTCGGGCTTTGAGGTAAATTGAGACTGAGATCTGAAATTGCTAGAAGCTAGCCTTTGCACAAAAGCTAGAAAAGAATCATAGCTTGAAAAGCGCAATAGACCCAGGAATTACGGTTTGTTCCTTAAAAAGCTGATGATTGACGAATTTCTCAAGCACCTACAGGAATTCAAAGCTAATGTAAAGTGATTCTAACAATTGTAGGGCGAAACATCTAAAAAGAACTCTTCTCACCGAACCACACACAAACTCCACTCTCTACCGCAACTGCCTTGACCACAAACCCCCCGGTTCACACACACACCTGCTGTATACTTCGTACCATGAGTGAAGACTTCGCAACTGCCCGAGTGAAATAGCCAGCGCAAGTACTCAGGCTCTAGATCCTAAATAAGGGGGTGAATATGCTGTCAAGGCTGGGATTCGCAAGGGCTTTGGTGTTTGGTCGTTTTTTTTAGGGGGTGGGTTGGGGAGTGGGATGGCTTCTTGAGGAGGTGGGCGCTGGTGCGGGGGAAGGGGAAGGGAGGGGTGCTGGTAGCAGGAAGAAACGTCGATGGGTTTTTATAGCGTGCGTAAGGCGAGGATAGCGGGCGTCGTTATGCGGAAGCTGTTGGTTGTGGCGGCGACTTCTGAGGTTTGGAGGGAAGTCATGTCGATGCGGACGTAGTCTGCAGGTTTTACTTTGCTGTTAGATGGTCGTTGAGATCTACGAAATAGCTCGAGTACATACGTGCGCTTCGTTGATGTCGTAGATGGCCGTGCGTTTTAGCGCTTTGTCGAGCCCTTGTTCGGCGTGGAGGTGTTTGGCGGTGTAGCTGGCGTTGAGAACCGTGGGGGGGATCGGGGATGTGGTGAGGCGGTAGTAGGGGTGGGAATGGGAGTCGAGGATAAGGTTGCTGGCGGGGTACTGTAGTTGGTTTAGGGTCCTGAGGGGGCTGGGTGGGAAGGATGTTGAGGGGTGGAGTGGAGGGGTGGAGTGGAGGGGTGGAGTGGAGGGCAGAGTGGAATTTTGGTGGTGGTGGGGAGGTGAGCTAGCTGCTGTAGGGTATGCTTTGGGAAAGGCAAATTTTGAGAACTGGAGTGAGCTGACATGCGTAGTAGGAGAGGATATGAGATGATATAACCCTTAGACCTATGACTGCTTGAACAACACCGCGAATTGGAGTTTCTGCTAAAAAGTCTTTGACTGCGCGCTCGATATGGGCCTTGACAGTCGCGTTACCTCGAATCATCCAAACAGTAATACCAGCCCTTCTGCCTTCATCATCTATGAAGCTAAGCTTTGCCTGGAATAACCAAGACAGCCTCCAACAAGTGGCACATGGCATCTGTTCTAAATTCTAGCACAGAAGTGTCTTGGCCAGCGGCATGGTCGTCTAAGAACTGACACGGCGTCGTGGATTTCAGCGATACTGACTCTCCTTACTGGTCCCAGAGACGGGATTCAATGTCGACGGTAAAGAAACATTGTAAGCCGAAGGCAGCCCAAGTATCTTCCACTTCCAATCATACCCGACTAGCATATAGAGAGATAGGTAATTACCCTACGGTGTAGCGAGGACGTTCTTCCAAATTTATACCGGGACCGAAGAGTGCGTATAGCGTTCCGAGGAATCGGAGGCGTGAATGGACTGGAGTTAAGGAGACAATCTGGACCGGAATAGCATGAGGCAATGTCTGATTGAGATGGGGCGAAGGGCGCAGATGGGTAGAAGCACTTATGATACCTTTTGGCAATGGGCTTTCTGTGGGGAGGAAGCTTGCGTATGGGGTGTATAATCATTTTGCTGCAAGCATTTTGCCGTAGCCTTTTCGCTGAACCCTCATCTTTTCCATTGATACCATTTTCCTGACCAAACCAGAATCTCCACGCAATACCTCGATACCCTCGCCCACGACGTCAGCATCAAAACGAACCGAAAAATCAATTCCATCGCTGAAATTTCAGCGCCGTATCAATCGAGCGATTACGGGGGTTCGATTGAGGGGTTCTTGGGGGCGGGAGGAGGATGGCGCTGTGGCTGAGGTTAATGGAGAGTTGAGTGGGAGTGAGAGTGGAAGGTGGGTGGTATGGTTTACGGCGAAGGATTTGAGTGGTGAACGGGGAGGATACTTGGGTCGTGGTTGGTGGATGAGTTGAGGGTTCTCGAGGGGGGTCTAGTAGGTACAGATCGCCTGGAAGGGTAGTCAAATGTATGAAATTTCCAGATAGTCGCAAACTCAAAAATCCGGTCGATGTAAGAATGGTTTGACGAATAAATCTCCCAGGTAAGAAGTCATAACTACTTCTCACTCCTAATTCTCGTTCAGTCGGTTGCTACTCATCTAACTTCTTCCAGCTACTTTCATTTTTGGGAGAAAGCGTCAGATCATATAGAGAGAAAATTCGCATACACGAGAAGTTGGCCATGCCATTATCGTCAAGGCCCCGTGCAGTAAGACTTTGTCTGTACATCTTAGGTATAAAAGGGAAGATGGGAATGGTTGATTCGTGGAGATGTATGCATTGTGGGATGGAGGGATGTTATTTTGGTGTCTTCTTTGCCTTTGCTAGTTTGCGATTTGGGGAGCTGGATTATACGAATATCAGCTGTGTAAGATCGTGTGTTACGGATTGAAACTGAACGGTTTCGAATTTGTGTGACTGGATAGGCATTAGTAACTGCTCCGTTAGGCTCAGCTATTCACGAATGATTACATGGATGGTGAGTGTGCTAAAGCTTCTTCTTTTCCACTAGGTCGATGAGCCGAATCGATGTTCTAGTTTGTGTCTAATTCTATAAACATTCGAGGGTGTTCTAGTTCATGAGATCAGACCTGTACATTTGATGACGCCGCCTTTATTGTGCTTGATGGTTACTTTGTACATGTCGCATAAACGCACTTTTTGTCACCTTTGCAAAGCACTTAGTACGACATGAGAGCGCAAAGAACAGGACGAACTTACCAGTCCCATATACTTGCCGTTCCGCACAATATAGAGATAGTCAAGTTCCAGCTTTCTGAAGCAGTCGTAGGCGAACGCCTGTTTCGTGTTCGCCTCGAAAGTAAAGGTTGATTGTTTAACGTAAGGTGTAAAGTCTACCATATAGCCATTCCATGCTGCTTCTTCTTGCGGATAGCTGGGGGCTTCGGAAGATAGCAAGTATAGGGTGAAACGGGGGTCTTCTAGTCCATTTAATGCATTCTGAAGAGCTGCAGCAAGAATGTGGCCGACTATTCTTCCGTGCGATAAAATGGGAAGCCCGAAACTCGTGCTCTTCCGGATCTTGAAGTTGGTCGAGCTTTCCTTGGAGACTGCTTGCTAGAATGCAAGGAGAGCCTGTGATGTTGATGACTTGATCTTCGTGGTATGGGGCTAGGACTAGGTCTCCAACTGTTCCGGTCAATATGTGACTTGCGTTATGACTAGGGAGCGGATAGGCTTTTATCTCGCAAACGAGATCCTAAGGCAATATTTGATTAGGCGCTGCGTTCTGTTGATCAATGGGACAACTTACATATATACTGGAAATCTCGATAGCGTCCGCAACCCACTTTGAGACGAATATTGCCATAGAGAATGGAATTATATAATCCAAGTTTCCTGTCAACTCAAGGACGACTATTGCAAGTGTCACTGTCAATCTTGTCGCCCCACACATCGTAGCCCCAGCACCTATAATGGCATACACTCCGGGTGTAATACAATCCATGCCATTTCCAGCCTTGCATACTGAGAACATCATCGAATTGGGAAATGTGAGAACCGCCAACTGAACGGCATGGCCAACGAATTTTCCGAGTAAGCCTCCAACTACCATAGAAGGTATGTAGATCCCAGCAGGTACATGAAGTCCGAAAGTGACGACTGTGAGAAAACACTTAATTACAAAAGCAATCGCCAAAGATCTTAACAAGGTAGGAATGCTTTCGATAGGAGGACAAGCGCCTGAGTCAGTCATGGAGATATGAGCCCACTTATCGCAGGGGGTGGCTAGTTCGGACAGCAGTTCAGCCGCGCCGAATCTGGTGTGTCTATTCCAGAAGCTCAGAAGGCCTGTAAGCAAGCCAACAAGAACCGTCTCCAATAGAGGATTTCGGTTGATTATGGGGATACGGCGAAAGCTATTTTCCCAAAGCCGGGACATTTTGACAAAAAGCGCTCCGATTGTGCCGCCTGTGATCCCAATGAGGACGAATACAACTATTTCGAAAGACTTCCAATCGGTTGTGTAGTGGACCTCGAAAAGTACCGTTTTATTGCCACCGTAAGGATTTAGAATCTTCAAAGATAGCGTTGATACCTATGGTTGTCAGTCTTTAGAGTAAAAGCCGTTTTACCTATTCCTGTTGGAAAACTTACAATGCAACAGAAAAATACCAGAAAGAGTTGCTTAGGCGAAGCTCCCTCGCTTATCTGACATTAGCTTCGTCCGCAGCGATCAACATGAGATGGCCACACACCCAAGATCCTCTAGAGCAAATACAACACCACTAATGGGGGCGCCAAATGAAACCGCGAGCCCCGATGCAGCTCCAGCACGTAAAATATCGTTCATTTTTTCAACCTTTTCGTAGCCAAATAATCTAGGCACAATGTTGCTAATACAAGTGGCAAGATGAACGTAAGGTCCTTCCTTGCCTAAGCTCATACCAGACGCAGCACTCAAAACTAAGGCCACGGTTTTGAAGAAGAGAGTCTTGGCACTCAAATACCCTGGAAGCCGAAAGCCACCAATAATTAACCTCACTTCTGCGACACCACTGCCAGCTGCTGAGTAGTACTTTATAGACGAAGAGACCTCAGGACTGCCATGCTCATCGCAAGTGTCTGGTGTAACAGAATCTGCCGAGAATAGAGAAGTTCTGGTCCGCAAGGAAAGTAGACATGATAAGGTCGCAAGAATAACGACTAGCAATATATAGATTTGGAAATCGATGAGACGGCTGGCCTGGCCGTTTCGGCTCAGAACTTCCGACCATTTCGACCACGAAGTACAGTCTCCAGCTAAAACTTCGAGTAAGCTGATTTCGTGAATTATTATTGAATCACGAGAGACATAGAAAGCATGTTGGAGTGTGGAAGAACACTCACAGCCAGAGCAGCACCTTCTTTTGCTTAGATACCATCCACCTTTATTTTATTAATATTAAATCCTACGTCATGACCAGAGGATGTGCCCACTTTTGCAAAATCCATACTTGTAGTCAAATATAACAATCTCACTTATGTTGACCATGGAGGCCATCAATGCAATCAAGCCGCCAACGAAAGCAACTAGTAGCCAATATTGCACGGCCATGGAGCAGGTCAATAATTGCCGCCGAAAGCTTCTGAAGTTTCTTCCATTAGCAAAGTCTAGAGGGTTCCCAAAGAAGAGAATATACCTTGATGCTTTGTCCGGGTCGAGGGCATTCTATTACAGAGAAATAAGCACAAGGATAGCTTTTACATCTCAGCGTAAACCACAGCACATACCCGACCGAGGCATGCTAGGTCTTCATATTCCAATAAAGTCGACGATACCTCGTCTTGCGGTGATGTTGTTGCGCGGAAAGCCACTAACAAGCGCTCACCACAGGACCGCACATTTTCAGCAAAGAGAAGCAGTTGATGCTTTGCTTTGGCTCCGGTTGAAGGTTCCTCATCTTCAGGTAATGCATGAGGTCTAGGGAAACTGTGATACTGCTGGCGTACTCCGTTTGTTTGCTCAAGAAGCGCCAAATACTCTGACCTTCCCTCATCAAATGTCATTGTCCCTTGATTGAAAAAGAAACATGAACAAAGTGTAAATGTAAGGTAGACATCAACATATATACGTTGCATGGAATGAAAGCACGATGATGCATGAACCCTGTTAGATAATGGACGAGACGAGTTAGATCGGCGAGATAAAGTAAGGTATCCGAAGACGATGCATACGACAGAACATTGATCGAGCCGCTAATGCTTAAAACATAGCGAAGGTAGCAATCATTACAACGAAATTAAAGAGGCAACTCGGGAAGGCCAATGCAAACACGTCGCTGGTGGTCCATGTTCGGGAATTGGAATACGCAGATCTACGTCGAGCACAGATTTCGCGACCGACAAGCAGCTGCGTTGTATTTTGCGGAGCGCCATAGCGCAAGTAGATTTGGACGGAGGGCTTACTGCTGAGCTACAAACGGCTGATCAGTGGTGGAGCAACTTATCTATAAACCCACCAGGTAGCACCCACATGTGGTGAACCCACTCAACTCAAGCATGTGGAAGATCTTTTCGAAGATGGCAAGGCAAGACGAAGTTTCCGCGAACAGGAAGAATGGTAGGGTAAATTACTTCAGTACGGACATATAAAATACTCTCTAGCTGATGTTCCAAAACGGTTAGCGGTACAATATCTGTTACCCAGATTAGCGTTAGGGCATTTCATGCAAAGGGGGGCGGACCACTCAATATTTGAGTTGAAGGCAATAAAGGTCTTTTCTATACGCAATCTGAAGGAAGAAGCGGCTTAATGGTTCACCCCTGTTCCTGTTGCTTGTATATCCGTTCAAACAGGGTCATGGTCTTGGGCTGGTTTGTGTGGCACGAAATGCCTCTTCCTCCTTGATCACATTCTCGACATAAACCTCGTTGTTTCGGCTGGGTTACTTGATAGCAAGCTACATTACATTGATGACGAAGTTTATTCATTTTCACTTACGAAACGTATATTCTCGTAGAAGTTCCGCAGCTTCGATTGAAACCTCATTCAGCAGTTCACAGGAGTCTGATGTGCTTGTTCTTATTGAAGCGTTCGAAGTTTGCATAGCAGCAATGCATTCGATACGTTCATTTCTCTACACAGGGACTTCTCCGCTAACAATAACGCCCGCTTGAGAACGATCACCATCACATTTTCCGGATGAAAACCTTTCAGAAGCTAAAGTAGATGATATCCCAACAAGCCATCGAATCGGAACGCGCGCTCTAGATTCGTGAATAGGCACACACTTACCCTCCCCACGAAAACCGCCTCCTCTGAACGGCTCTCAGCGAGGTTTGCTGATTCCAGCTGCGATCGGTCCCAGCCTCCACAGAGCATTGGCTGTGATCCATAAAGGAGATGGCGGAAAGGGAGAAGGGGAGGAAGGGGGGGTTAGTAGAACTGGAGTATAGTCGAATTTTTTCTGGCCCGTCACCGGGAGTCGCTTGCGGAATATAAATATTATGAAAGGACCTGTTCTGCAAATCTTACTGTGAATACATGCTCCTAGATATACAGATCGAGTGTAATAGTTGAACCAAAGACGCTGCCATCCGACCGCAAACAGGCAAGAAAGGCAAACGTAGAGAATGGGGGACGAATTGATGCTGGTAGTCCAACATGGACTAAATCTGAAGTTGCTTTATATACTGTAAATAGAGACTTTTTTTTGCCGTCAGGCTAGACACATGATAGTTCAGGAAACAACCATCTTCCCGCAAACGCCAACCACTTTTACTGTACCAAAATCATTACGCCTCACGAGCCTTGCGACCGCGCACCTTCCTCGTCAAACGCATAGCCTTGCTCCAAACGCTCCCACCTACCCGCTTCTGAGGCGGAGGCTGCTGCACCACCACAATCTGCTCCTCCACAGGCACCACCTGCGCCTGCCCATTCCCATCCAACGAAGGCGACAGCGTCGAGGTAGATGAGCGACCCACCGAATCCGAAGTCCTGCGCGACGAGATCAGAGCGATTTGCTCGCCCATAAGGGGTCGCTTCATCAGATCCTCGAGGCGGACGTCATAGCCTTCACCCTCCAAGAACGCGGTCAGAGAAGCGAGGCCGATGAGATCTCCACCCATTGTGTAGAAGGACGAATCTAGGCTCAAGAAAGCCGAATCTTGTTTGCTGCGGGGTAGGACCATCCTCCAGGCGCGTCGCAACGTATCTGCCATTTCAGATACGTTACGTTTTGTAAGACCGCGTAGCATTGCCTCTAGCGGAGGTGTTTCAATGCGCTGGATTTCGTCGTGTTGCTGCGTCAATGGCTTCGGGCCTAAATCGCCATATACGAACGGGATCGTGCTGTTTGGGCGGTCGCCGAAGTCTTGAGCCACGGAGCACATTAGCTCCAGCGCTTTTTCGACGAAGCTTGGGAGAATGATGCCGTCATCAACAAAACCCAAGCATATTTCCACCATATCCCCATCCTTTGGCGAAGACACCACAGTGAGATCGGCAAGTGTGTCCTGTGTACCGACGAAACCAACTTTGTATTTAGTTCGGCCCAGATGGAGAGCGACATCTTCCGCAAGGTTTTGATGCTGGACTATGCTGGAGAAATACGTCCAGTCAGGCCAGTCTGTGCAGTGCTGAACTATTTCCCGAAAGCCCAACGACTCGAATGGCATACCAGCGACCTGTTGATTTTGGATGCGGCGGAGAAGATCTAACGCTGTCCATTTGGGATCGAGCTTCATTCTGACAGGTATTATGTTCAGGCACGGCCCGACAATGCTTTCGACTCCTTCTACTGCCACATTGCGACCGCTGATTATGTTTCCATAGACGATGTCAGACTGGCCTGTTAGCTGAGCCAGTGTGAGGGTCCATGCGGCTTTGAGGATTGTGGCCGGTGTAATGTTCTTGGAGGTAAGTGCCGGTAGTTTGATAGTCTTCTTAAGTGTTGTTGTCGTCGAGTTCGATGCGTCATATTTTGGTTGCTCGCGGTGTACAACAGCAGTCATTGATGACCCTTGGAGAAGCCCCTTCCAGTAGTCATAGTGGCCGTGATTAGCACTTCCAGTAGCCTCCGCGACGTAGCTGGAGAATGGCGGCGAAGGAAACAACTGGCTGCCTTCGTATCCTGCCCGAAAAGCCTCGATAATCTTGGGAAGACATACACCATCATACTGTGCATGTGACAGCCGTAAGATAATGCGATGGGCATTATCACCTGGCCTTCTGAGGAGGATAAATTGAATGAAAGGCTCGCCCAGTCTTGGCGAAGCATCTGGACCGTGATCTCGTAGCTGGCTGGTGTACGTGTCGAAATCCTCTTCAGTCTCGTAAACGTGAACCTGGGGCCGAAGTTCTCGAAGGACAACTTGGTAGAAACGATTTCCACATGGTATGAAGACGGTGCGTAGGATATCGAAAAGCTGTACGAGCTTGAAAGCACTCTTTCTGAGCCGCTCCAAGTCCAAGAAGCCTTGACCATCAAAGGTGATGTAGTTTAACATCCACTTCGACTCTACCAGAGTGCCAGCGACAGCAAGAGCTTGAAAGTCCGTAACAGGGAATGCGTCTACAATGCCGCCACGGAAGACGCCGATTTTGGGGCATATGTAGTCTTGGATAAAAGCCTCGGCGTTTGCAGCTTTGAGAAGAGAAAAGCGGCCAAACTGGTCTTGCTCCATGATTTCAGTCATCGCGCCATTCTCTGCAACGCTAGCGGCCTGCATAACCTTCATCTGGTCCTTCCTCGCAGAGCTGACTAGAAGATGTGCCATTTCTGAGAAGACTGGAGAGTTGAAAATGTCCGCGACTGTCAGCGTCAACCCAACATCCCGGGCAGCGCGAGCCAACTCCATGGCTAGGATTGAGTCCCCTCCAAGAACGAAGAATGAGTCATCGTCGTATATCTTTCTCTCGGGTATGTCTAGAAGCGGACTCCAAAGCAATCGAAGCGTTCTCGACGTCACTTCAAACGGTCCTGCCTCAACATCTGGACCGTCCCATCTCGCTCCCCCCTGGGCGAGGGGTACTGGATCTTTCGAATGTTTTTCGGCTTCCCCACCAGGAATATCATCTAACGTACGTGTGTAGCTTACCAAGTCACCATCCCTGAACATCTGTTCGATTGTTTCACGCACACATTCCTTGACAAGGTCACGGTATGCTTGCGGCTGTAGGTTTGGCAGATCCGGAAGACCTTTAGCAACCGCTGGCGAATCTTCGGCGAGTGGAGTCTCTTTCACTTTGGCCGGCATGTCCCTGACTTGCTCCTTACTGAGCATCTCTGTGTTTTCCAAGATGCTTTGGTCTTCGACTGGTTCTGTGACAGTATTAATCTGTGAGACTGTTTGTTCTGCCTGGCCTAGTATTGAGCCCAGTACATCAGCATAAGTTCGAGTTAGCTTTTCGCCTTCTTCAACCGAAACATGGGACGTCCAATGCTTGATACGAGCGCCCTCATCGCCCGGGGCACTGCGTATGTTCACAGTGACAGCGTACTACAATCATAATATTAGCCGTTTTCCTGTTTCACAAGAACATGTCACTTCGGCTTACCTCAGTTGGGTCATGATCTGTGAGGGGTTCTATCTCAATAGAATCACCCTCCTTCTCTGCATCTCGTGTGGAGATCTGGTTCTGGATCGAGACAGCAGTGTTGAATAGAGACTCTCCAGAAAGGCCAAGATCATGTTGAAGTTTGGCGAGCGAGCAATGTTGATGCGGCAAACATGCAAGATAGTCGCTCTGTACGTTGCGAATGACATCTTTCAGAGTCCTTGACTGCGCAAAATCCACACGGCATACGAGCATGTTGATGAAGACGCCTACTGCGTCTTGTATGCCATCTATCGGCGCATCTCTTCCTGCGGTGAGATTGCCAAAACAAACGTCGTTACTGGAAGTGTACTGCCTCAACACCAATGCCCAAGCAACAAGCATTACATTCGAGAGTGTAAGCTCGTTGGCTCTGCAGAATGCATGAAGCTCCGCAAAACGGTCGAATTGCAGGTATATGGCGTTCAAGCGCTTGGTTGCTCCAGGCACGGCATTCAAAATGGGTAGGTGGCAGCGTGCAATTCCATTCAAGTATTTCTTCCAGAATGTAATGTCGGCACTGTCACCGCGACTGCTTATATATCTGACGTAGTCAGAATATAACGGTTTAGGACCGTCCGGTAGGCGGTTCTCGTAAGCTAATGCTAGATCGCGTGTTATCAAAGCTCCTGATCCACCGTCGATGACTGCGTGGTTCAATTCGAGCTTGAGGTAGCACTTTCCGAAGGTTGTAGTACAGATTGAAAGTTGGTGCGGTAGCATCGGCCGCCTCACGCGATTTACATCCCTCAAACTTATCTTGCCGAGCTCACTCTCATATTGCGAGTCTTCGCAATGTACGACCTTGGCTCCACCAGCCGCGTGCTTGAGTGCCACTTGGTCAAAAGCATGACCCTTGCAAACACTGTAGACAAAGGCAGTCCTCAGAGACTGATGCCGATCGACCACTTTCTGCCACGCCCTCACAAGTCGCTGCACATCAATTCGAGCACCCTTGTGGGCTAGCTGTACCTCCGAAATCACGTAATTGATATACTGATCAGGGTTTCTGATTTGTGAGAAGAGAAGTCCCTCTTGCGTGGGCGCGCAGATGTACATATCTTCCACCTCGTCCATACTAGAAATTCCGACCTCGGGAAATGTTTCTTTGACATGTCTTTGCAGCCCGCTGTAGGTTGTGGGCAGCAAGGGGAAGTCGCTAAGGGTTGGTTCCGGACGAAGCTTCGCAAGTTGCTCGACAAGATCTTTGAGAGTGTGTTCGCATTGTGTTACCCACTGGTGGATCTCATCCTGGTGCTGCATGTTTTTGTTGTACATGAAAGAGAATTGAATCTGATCATTTGAAGCTGCCACAGAAACCTCGAATAGCGCCATTCGTGGTGCTTTCGGTCCCACATCGGCCGTCAATCTTTCGTCGTTCTCGTTCTTTGTAAGGTTGATTGGCAGAAACAAGGAGTCACTGTGTTCAGACTGATGCGAGTGCCCGGTGTAATTCAGAAGGATCTCCATTGGCATGTGATCGCTAAAGCGCCATCGGCCGTCAGGTGTCAGATAGCGGTGAGCAAAATATTCCGTTCCATTCCCAGGAAGAGAGCGTCGAAGATCCTTTGCTCGTTTTAGCACTTCCAAAGCACTGGCCGTTTCCTTACTAGCCGCCACGTTGATGGGGTAGATGGATGTAAACCACCCGGTTATCCCGGTGAGATCAATAGCTGTATCCCAGGCATCGCGTCCGTGGCTTTCGTTGAAGATCGTTGGTGTGGCTCGTTGTGGGAATAAAACTTTGAATGAATGGATTAATACCGCAAGGAAGATCTCGACTGGCTGTGTACGTAGTGCTTCATTGGACTTTCCGAAGGCCAATTGAGTGGTCGACTTGTCGAGTAAGAAACTTTCATGTCTGACGTCTGCATATGTATTTGTGCAGCCCTCCATGCCCCAGAATGCCATGTCCGCCCTTTTTATATTGAACGGCAAAATATTCTTGACGCGTGATGCATCCCTTTGGCTGGCGTGATCGTTTTGCAATGCGCACCAGACTTGAAATGATAGAGGCTTCTCGATTGTTTCGGCCTGGAAGGTAAGCAGATCCTCCAATTGTTGGAGAATGATGTTCCAAGACACGACGTCAATGACCAAATGATGCGCAACAAGTGATAGTACTTGTCCATCTCTCTCGGTATGAAAAAGCTCTACCGCCAGTAGGGGTCCATCCTCAATATTTAGGCTTGTTTGGCTGGCAGCAAGCAAGGGCACGACCTCGTTGGAACGTTCGAGTTTATGTTCGCGGAAGCGGTAAGAGTTTGAGGCGACCTGAGTGATTCGCTGCTGCCAGTCGCCTGCATGGTTTTTGAAGAATCTTGCTCTGAACATCGAATGTTGCTGGACGATAATCTCAATGGCATTTCGCAAAGTCTCAGCTTCGGTCTTACGTTTAATGCGCAGAAGCTGACTTTGGTTGAAGCGACCGTCACCAGTATGATCGCGGGATGGTCCGGCTAGTTGAAAATACAGCTTCTGGACTGGCGAAACGTCGAACGCCTGATCCGTCTTCTCTTCTAATGATGCCACTTTGCTGATTTTCGAGGATTGACCTCTTGAATCGACCAAGTCTGCGATTTGAAAGAGCGACTTGCTCTGGAGAACCTCTTGTAGCGATAGGATGATACCAATCTTGCGACATCGAGCAATGATTGACATTGAAATCAAAGAGTCTCCACCTTGGCTCATGAAAGACTTGCCTGGATCAATCTTGTCCATAGGGTGGTTGAAGACAGAGGCCCAGACCTCCCTCAGTTGTTGTACAGTCTCTGTAATTGGTGCTGCATCATAGGCATCATCCTCGTCAGCCGTAACGTGACGGTATCCTGCTTCATCGAGATTCTCAATCCATCGCTCAACTTGCTTCCTGTCCAGCTTACCCGAGACAAGCAAAGGAATTGCCTCCACAGTCACCCAAATAGCTGGCATCATATATGCGGGTAGTTGGCTGGACATGAACTCTCGAACATCTTTCAGTAGGAGTTGCGCTTCCTTCACGCTATCTTCCCCTTGGAGAAGTATGCATTCGCGCGCTGCTGACGCTTTCGACTCAGCACATAAGTCGGACATAGAAAAGACTGCTACCAAGCGCTGTTTACACAAGCCTGTTTTTGGTAACAGAGCAACAGCATGCCGAATTTTTGGATGAAGCTCGAACTTGTGCTCAATCTCTCCAAGCTCTATTCGTTGTCCGTGCAGCTTGATCTGATTGTCTTTCCGACCGATGAAGATGATACTCCCATCTTTGTTATATTTGACCAAGTCCCCGGTGTTGTAGAGTCTTTGGGAAGTCGGCCGCTTATCACTGACTTGCATGGCCCACGCTGGGTCGTTGATGAAAGCCGCTGCTGTTTTGTCTTTATCATGAAGATATTCACGGGCGAGAATCGGGCCCTCCAAGAGAAGCTCCCCAATACAGCCCAAGGGCGCGAGGCGATCATGATTGCCAGGATCAGTAATCCATGCGTGACAGTTGGCGTGAGCAAAGCCAATATTCGATGGGTCTTTCTCTCGCGAAACCTGCGCATTCGCTACAGATATTACAGAAGCTTCTGTCGGACCGTACCCATTTACGAGGGATACGCGATCGGCCCATTTGACTACGTTCTCTTTCGACATTGCCTCGCCACCGCATACCAGGACCTTCAACGATGGGACAGCGACTGGTTCGATAAGATTTGCGACTGATGGTGTCAAAAATGCCCACGTAGCACCGAGACTGTCGATAGCTGAGGCAAGGTCTGACATCTTCGCTTCGTTATCTGGCACGCAGACGCATGACCCCATCGTCAATGGCGATAGATTTTCCATGAGACCCACATCGAAGGTGACAGAGGCGAAGTTGAAGACACGGGAGCTGGGGTCCATAAGCATAGCTTTAGAGAACGCCATTGAACTCGTGCAAAACGCTTCATGCTCCACAACGACTCCTTTGGGACGGCCAGTTGAGCCAGAAGTGAAGATTACATAAGCTGTATTCTTGCTTGTCGCCTGAAGAGCCGATAAATCGCTGTGATCGGGCACATGTAGTTTTGACAGAGACTGCTCATCAATGGGGATCACCTTTTCGACTAGAGGAGCATACCGACTTTGATACTCTGGCGAGCAAAGCAATATGGTGGCCTTCGTGTCTTTTACAATTTCCGAATGACGGTCCAAAGGATGTGCTGGGTCAAGTGGAACAATCGCCCCGCCGGCCATGAGTACACCCATTTGTGCCACCAGCGCCCATCGCGATTTGTTCATGCAGAAAGGCACCAAGACCTCGAGCGAAACGCCAAGCTGCCTTAAGTGTTTGGACAGCCTCTCCGCATGATTTCTCAGATCTTGGTAGGTGAAGCTCCCATCCCAAGCACACACGGCTTGGGACTTGGGAATTCGTTCTGCTTGGTGCACGAAAAGATCATGGATACACTGGTTGACCGTAATTGGCTGATAGTCGTTCCATTGCCGGATCAGGTTCACGTCTTGCTCACTGATGATTTGCACATCACTCAATTTGACATCGCTATCTGCTGATGCCGAACAAACTCGACTCAGAACAGACTCGAGTTGGTAAAGTAACCTCTGGGCATGCCACTTGGAAATGATGTCATCATTGTAGTGAGCATCAACGTGTACGCTTGATTCACTTGCGTTGCATTCCACAACAAGTGGATAGGTGAAAAAATTAGAGCCCACACCGGTGTCCTGAGGATTCCACAGCTTCGGCTCGTCCTTGGCTTCTGCTGTCTGAATGACAAGCAGGTTTTGGAAGTCGCAAGCAATCGCTGTCTCCGTGGTGAGCCTTCGAATATGCTGCAGTCCTGCATGTTGATGTGGGATAACATCTGCGACCATCTGGTTGATCTTTTCCAAGTATTCCATAATGGTCGAGGAAGCATTTACGTGGATCCTGGTGGGCACTGTTGTCAGAGTTGGGCCTAGCATATCAATTATCCCATCGATGGGGATATCTCGCCCTGTCATGGTCTCACCAAACACCACGTCTTCACTTCCGGTGTGCGCAGATAGCAAGATGGCCCAGGCAGCTCTGATCATCGTTGGTAAGGTAATTCCAGTACCAGTTGGCCTCTTCGGGAGTTGAATGGTGTATTGCAGAGTGTCAGTAGTAGCAGGTTGATCCGCAGCCGATGGTAAGATTTTCGGAAAATGCAAGGCCTGCAAGCCATCGAACTTGGACTGCCAGAAACGATCGCAAGCTTGGGTGTCGACGTCCGAGAGATACTTGATGAATTGCGAGTAGGAGGCTTTTGGTGGAGACGGTGGATCTTCGAAGTAGATGTCTTCGACCCTTTGAAGCATTTTTGGCATACTCCAACCATCATAGAGAGCGTGATGAATTGACCACACAAAATATCTATTCTGGCTAGTGCTGTTGTCGACAATGGTAAATCGCATGAGTGGCCCGCCGCTATGGTCAGGAATCTGCAATAAAAAGTCCGTTACATCTTCTGTGCGCTCTGCGGTATACCACTCGATCTTTTCTTGCTTAAGAATGACTTGACAGAAGGTTGACAGGCTTGTATGCACGATTCGGGTCCTCAATATTTCCATGTCCTCCATCGCTCTCTCCCATGCTGCTTTGAATTGAGCAACATCGACAGCTTCAGGAAGGTGGAATACGTTGTGAGCGATGTAAGCACCGGGCTGCTTGATAGACAGGGTAATAAGGCCCTCCTGGAGAGCGGAGCACGGGTAGGCATCCGCCAGGTCCTCCTTTTCCACGTGGCATTGTGCTACCATCTCGTCGAGCAGTTGGTCGAGAGCATCAACATTGGTAAGCAAGCCGAACGGCTTGAGCACCGTCTGATCTTCCTCTTCGAGGTAGCTACAAGCTTTCGCCATCTCGAAGAGTGTTGGCTTGCGGAAAATGTCCAGTACGCTCAACAGTATCCGATCTGTCCGAGCTGCGGCAACTAGCCTCATCGCCTGAACGCTGTCTCCGCCCAATACGAAGAAGCTGTCATCAAGAGTGACCGATGCAGGCTCTAAGTTCAACACAGTTTCCCACAGGCTTTGAAGCACCTTCTCCATTTCCGTGGTGGGAAGTCGCTTGTTATTGGAGCTTGCGAGCTTGAATGGCACTGTCTGTTCTTTCGCCATCGCTGAGACTATTTTGCATAGTCTTAGACGGTCAAGTTTCCCTGAAGGAGTCCATGGCATCTGGGAAAGGGGTACAAAGAGAGCTGGGATCATGTAGGCTGGCAATTGTCCGGCAAGGCTGGCTTTGAGATTCTTGCAAAGTGAAGTTGCCGTCTCGGACATCGGCAACAGGAGCGAGTCCACCTCCGAGGTGGCGGGTTCCGGCTGCGCCTCATTATCAGGAGAGGAAAAGAACATTGCCAATGCGCGTTGTTGACCTGAAGGCGCGACCATCTCGACAGCCGTCTGGATGTTCTCAGGTAGCTGTTGCTTCACATGGTGCTCGATCTCGCCTAGCTCGATCCGTAGACCATTAAGCTTTATCTGAGTGTCTTTCCGGGATACGTAAACAAGGTTACCATCTGATCTGTAACGTACAAGATCCCCTGTCTTGTAGACAGACTTGGTGTTGTGGCTAGCAGATTCATGGTCATCGGGTCTCACCCAAGTTGGTCGAGTGACGAACGCTTGTGCAGTCTTCTCATCATTATTCAGATACCCACGCGCAACAGTGTTTCCCTCGATAACGAGCTCTCCGACGCTTCCAATGGGCACTAGTTGAGTGTGGTCTTGCGGATTCACAACCCAGCTCCGGCACCCCACTGCATGACCTATCACGGATGGTTCTTCATTCAAAATGCGACCTTTCTCATCCACTTTTATACTCGTTGTCGCAACCACAGCACATTCACTCGGCCCATACGCGTTCACAAGACTTGTCTTTCCGCACCATTTAGATATATGTTTTGCTTGCATTGCCTCTCCTCCAGTCACGAGTACCTGCAAGCTTGGAACACTCTCTGGCTTCAAGACATTCGCTACCGAGGGCGTCAACAGAGTCCAATTGACAGACATGCGGCTAATGGCGCCGGCAATATTATTCATGCGCTCTTCGTCACTTGGTATACAAATACAAGCGCCTGCCATCAACGTCGTGAGTATTTCCATCACTGAGGCATCAAAGCAAAGGTTGGAGAACTGCAAAACTCGCGAAGTTTGGCGCATGAGCATTGCAGGTGCGTGGTCAGTGGCACCCGTTGCAAACGCACGATGAGAGATGATCGTTCCTTTCGGTAAGCCAGTTGTTCCACTTGTGAAAATCAAGTATGCTGCATTGTCCGGATTCGGCGATAACATCTCACTTTCGACGGCCGGCTGAACCTGCAGATTGAGATTATCGTCAACCACGAAGGTGGTAACTTCCGCAAAGCTAGTGAATTTGTCCTGATATTTCGAAGACGTTAGGACCAATTTTGCGTTCACGTTGTCCAAAATGTACTTGATTCGGCTTTCGGGATGCGAAGGCTCCAATGGAACGAATGCTCCACCCGCATAAAGCACCCCCAGAATTGCCACGACAGCCCAGGAAGATTTTTCGAAGCAGATGGGGACGTAGGATTCAGGTCCAACCCCTAGGGCAGTGAAGCGTTTCGCAAGGCGCTTTGACAGAGACATCAGCTTCACATACGTGAGGTCTCCATCCCATGAGCATATTGCGGGTGTCGATAGAGACAGCGATTGAGATTGCTGGTAGATGACATCGTGAACACAACGGTCCACCCTAGGGAGAGGTTTCTGGTTCCACTGAGAGATCTGTTGTAGATGGCTGTCGTCACAAAATTCGATGGCTTCGATCGTTTGAGAGGGATTGTCAGGACGCGTTATAGACCACAAAACTTGACGAAAGGTGGTCGATATATTCGTAGCCTGGTTGTCGCATAGAATGTCCGTCCAGTAGTTGAATTGAACAGCGATGTCATTCTCACAAGCTTCTACGTTCACCGTCAAATCGTACTCGGATGGATCATATGCTTCAAGAATGTCAAACGATAGTTGTTGACTCGACGCGCTCTGAGTTTCCGGCCGCCTCTGGAATGTGAAAGCTGTATTGAAAAGGGACTTTCCCGAAAGCTGCAGCTCATGTTGCATGTCCCCCAGAGAAAAGGCCTGGTGAGACATGCTTTGTGCGTACTCGTCCTGAATCTGCTCGAGCGCCTTACCCACCAGTACGTCGTTACCAAGATCCATTCGACATACTAGCATAGAGATGAATAGTCCCACAGCATTCTGGATGCCGTGGAGAGGAACGTCCCGACCAGAACTAATATAACCAAAGCAGATGCTCTCATTGCCCGTATAAGCTCGTAGTACTAATGACCACACGAGCTGCAGAACGTTCGATAGCGTCACACTGTGCTGAGCACAGAAAACTTGTAGTTCAGAAAGATCTTCAAGCTTCAACTCAAGCGTTCGTAGCTCTCTATCTTCTTCCATGCTATCCGCTAGGGCAGGGAAGTAGCACGGCTCAACATTTGCCAAGTAGCGACGCCAGTAAGCGATATCTTCGTCACGAGAGGCCTGCTGAATGTGTGATATGTAATCACGATACGGTAGCGCTCTGTCGGGTTCTGCTGGCTGTTGGATGTAGTACTGGGCAAGGTCTTGGAAAATGATTGGTATGGAGGTACCGTCACAGATGGCGTGACTCAATTCAAGTTTGCAGAAAGTGCGCCCGCCGTTTGTCTCGCAGATTGTCAGTTGATGATGAGGTCGAAGCTCGACAAAACTTATTGGCTCCTGATTTCTCAAAATTTCCAATGCATTTGCTGCATCACAAGGCAGAAAGACTATCCTAGGCGACGTTCTTTTGAGGACTGCTTGATCCCTGAGACCCTCATCCGACAGACTTTCTATGAAGACTGTTCTGAGTGTTGAATGCTTTTGTACGACCATTTGCCACGCGCGCGCAAGTCGTTTCGCGTCGACAGAAGTAGCCGAGTCAACGAAACTGACTGCAAAGATCGACTGATACATGTATTGTCCAGTGTTCTTGATCTGACTAAGCAGAAGACCCTGCTGCATGGGCGAGCAGCCATAGATATCTTCGAGATCATCTATAGAGGTAATGCCCATTGAAGGAAGTCTGGTCTGAAGTGTCTCAATAGTGTTGTAGGCCAGTGGTAGAAGCGGGAAGTTGCTCAGCGTCGACTGAGCCTCTAACTCGAGCAACCGCTCGGAAGAAAGTCGTAGAGCCTTCTCGAGCTCAGTAACCCAGAGCTGGATACCCTGTTGCCGTTGGATCTCCCGACTATATGCGAAAGAAACATTCAATCTATCTTCAGATATCACCGCCGAGACTTCAAATAGCGCAAATCGAGGAACAGAGGCGCCAATGTCTGAGTCAGTTGAAAGGTCATCGAGTGGCTGAAGCATTGAGCCTGTCTTTTTGAATTGCTGCTCCTGACCCAAATAGTTGAAGGCTACTTCCATTGGCCAATGGGAAGCGGATACCTTTTCTCCCTCTTCCGTCAACATTCGATGCGCAAAGTACTGGCGGCCCTTGTCTCTGCTGCGGCTTCTTTGATCCTTGACCCAGCGAATTATATTGGCGATATCCATGTCTGGGATAGCTTCCGCCGGGAGGGATACTGGGCTGATTGTCGTAAACCATCCAACTGTATGTGTCAAGTCATACTTCGAATCCCAAGGCTCACGGCCATGAGCTTCGTTGAAAATTGCGGGTGGAGAGTCCCTGTCCGGAAAAGCGCGGCAGAAGGCATAAAGAATAGATCCAAGCAATACATCAATCAATTCTGTCTTGAGTGGATGTTGACAGGGGCCAAGTAGCCGTTTCGTGGTCTCTGTATCGATTTCGAAATCTACGTTTTGGACGGCGCCATACACATTCGGTTTTCCCAACATACCCCAGTAGGAGTAGTCGGCAACGGGCGTTTTGTTATTCATGTGGACGTCTTTCGAAGGCCCTGATAGCGCATGTTCACTCTGGAGACGGCTCCAGATCTGGAAAGGAAGTGACGGCTGTGTCATAAGTTGCCCGGAAACGAGCAGAGCCTCAAGGTCCTCCAACACTATGCCCCATGAGACAATGTCGATGACAAGATGATGCGCAACGATTGAAAGGACTTGTGAATTGTTTTCACCAAATTCAAAGAGGTCAGCTGCAAATATTGGTCCACTTTGAACATGAAGGCTTTTTTGACTCGCCTCTACTGACGATCTGATTTCTTCAGACGAGAAGTTGCCGGAATGCGCTTTAAACCGGTAAGAGTTTGAGGTTCCTCTGTCAAGTTTTTGCACCCATTGGCCGGTACTGTCTTTCTCGAAGCGTGCTCGCAACATTGAATGAGTATTGACCAGCCCCTCGACAGCAGCAGATATCTTGTAAGAGCTTTGTCTTTTGGTCACTTTCATCACAATGCTCTGGTTGAAGTGATGAACATGATCTCCCACCCAATCGAAAAACAATCGCTGCATTGGAGATAAGCCAAAGGGTCTGTCGTATTCCTCGTCTGCGTATTGCGTGTTTTGTGGCAACGTAACTTGCGAAGCCAAATGCGAGATTGACTGACAGCGAATGATGTTCTGAACAGTGACTCCAAGGCCTTCAGACCGGCACAGCGATGCAGCCTGCAAAGCCGAGATGGAGTCGCCGCCAAGGTAGAGAAAATTCTTGTCTATCCCAATCTGCTCTGGGGGTAGACGTAGAACCTTCGACCAAACCATCTGGAGTCGTTGCTCGACTTCTGAGCCTTGGACGTCGGTGTCTTCAGTCTGCGTTCCCGAAAGCTCACGGAAGATGTCTTCAGGCATGTCCTCAACCCATCCTGTTACTTTTTTGCGGTCCAGCTTTCCGCTTGCGAGTAGCGGAATATTCTGCAAAGAAACCCAATTAGACGGGACCATGTAAGGCGGCAGACGACTAGATAGATATTCCCGGACACCTCGAACAAGTGACGCAGCATCATTGCGAGCGATTATTTGAAGTCCACTGTGCGCGACAGATGACTGTATCCTCTCCTTGAAGGAGAGAACCGCTACCAATTTCTTCTCGTAGGGACCGGATGAGGGGATGACGGCTAAACCATGTTGAATCGTGGCTACTTGACCCAAATGATGCTCAACTTCGCCGAGTTCCAACCTCTGGCCGTGGAGCTTAGTTTGATTGTCTTTCCGGCCAAGGTATATTAGAGAACCGTCTTCAGCATATTTAACAAGGTCCCCTGTTTTATAGACCAGACCACCCATCAGATCTTGAGAGGGGTTGAATTCTTTCATCCATTTAGGATGACAAATGAATGACTGTGAAGTCTTTTCTGGTTCCTTGAGATAGCCACGGGCCAGGATAGGGCCTTCAACCAACAGCTCTCCAGTTGCACCAACAGGCACCAGCTCATCATGATCGTATCGATCGACAATATAGCAACGACACCCAACTCCCCGTCCTATATTTGAAGGCTTCGATGTCGAGGAGACGTGCTTGTTCACAGTAGCCACTACCGCACACTCACTTGGACCGTAGGCGTTGATGAGATGCGTCTTATCGGCCCAGGTGGAAAGTAAGTTTTGAGACGTAGCCTCACCACCCAGAACCAAGGTTTCCAGGCCGGGAACTTGTGATGGCGAGATCATCTGAGCGAATGAGGGTGTCAGAAGAGTCCAATTGACATTCATCTCGTTTATTGCCTTCGCTATGTCGTTGAGTCGTGTCTCTTCGTCAGGCACGCATACACAGGCACCTATTATCAGCGTGGAGAAGATCTCCACGACAGAAGCGTCGAAAGTGTAGGATGAAAACTGAAGCACCCGTGATGTTGATTGCATACGCATCGCTGGACCATGCGCGGCTGCTCCAGTAACAAAAGCTGCATGAGGGACCAAAGTACCCTTGGGCTTCCCTGTTGAGCCACTGGTGAATACAATGTAGGCAACATCGCTGCTCGCATAGGTCGGAAGTGGAAATGCTATTCTAGGGCCATCGGCGATCGTTTTAAGGTCAATGATAAGGGTTTCAGTGCCTAGGGATTTGCAGACTCGTTCGTACTTTGGTGAGCTAACAATAAACGCTGCATCCACATCACGCACAATGCTCTGCAGGCGTGGCTGTGGGGATTCGCCATCAATTGCCACGAAGCCCGCCCCAACCTTCAAAACTGCAAGCATGACGACAATTGTCAATGCAGATTTCTCGAAGCAGATCGGTACGTACGATTGATGGCCGATGCCAATCTCAAGTAGTTGGCGGGCGAAAGAAGTGGCCAAAGTGTCCAGCTCCTGGTACGTAAGTTGCGCATCCCATGAACAGACAGCAGGGGTAGACAGAGGGAGAACATTGGCTTTGTCCTGTATGATTTCATGGATGCATCTGTCAAACGAGATTGGTGGTATGCTATTCCACCGCTGTATGGAGGTTCGATCTTCAGGGTGTATCATACGCATATCGCCCAGTGTTGAAGATCCTCCATCCGTTGTGTTTAGTCGCATCAGAGCACACTCAAAATAGCGGATCAGTCTTTGGAGATGCCATTCAGGAATAACTTCGGGGTCGTAATGAGCATTCATTCGAACCTCCGAGGTGCCGACATCGAAAGAGACTGTAAGCGCGTAGGTGAAAAAGTCATCGGTTCCGAGCGTCTCACTTTCTCCAGATTTCCAGAAGTTGCTATTAGAGTCTAGGGCGGCGCTGTTGATAGCTATTAGGTTCTGAAAATCGCAAGCTTTTGCAGTATCCGAGTTGATGCGCTTGATGCGTTGAAGGCCCTGATGCTGATATGGTAGAGCGTCCGAGAATTCATCTTGTTGAACCTTTAGATAATCTGCGACCGTGAGCTCGCGTTTGGTTTGAATGCGCACTGGAATCGTCGCAAAAGCTGGCCCAATCATGTCAGCGATGCCTGAGACCGGAGCGTCGCGGCCAGTCACTGTTTCAGCAAATACGACGTCATCTGAATTGGAATATGCTGAGATGGTCATACCCCACGCCGCACGGATCAGCGATGGCATGGTAATCTCTACCCCTAGCCTGCGAGCAATTGAAGTTTTGTGGGAGATCATTCCTGTTACTCGTGGCTCATAGTTCGGCTTCGGTAACATGGGGAATTGTGGTGACGTCGTGCCTCCCAATTTCGATTGCCAGAAGCTTTCGGATTCAGTGGCATTCACGCTCGAAAGATATCGAATAAAGTTGGAATATGACGTCTTCGTTGTCGCATTCGTCGGCTCAGAGCCCTCGTAGCAGGCTTGAACCCTGCTTAAAACAAGCTCTATTGACCATCCGTCGTAAAGAGCATGATGGATGGTCCACATGAAGAGGGCGTCACCTTGGTTCTGTTTGACAATCGAATAGCTGGTCAAGCAGCCCCCGTTGTAAGCTGGCTTAATTCTCTCCGAAGCAGACGTCTCTTCTAGATCATCTCGCTCCAGCCAATCTATTGGCTTATCGACAACCACTTGAAGAAAGCCTAGAGAATCGCTGTAAACGATGCGTGTTCGTAAGATGTCTTCTGCCGCAACAACAGCCTCCCAAGCTTCTTTAAACCTATCAAGGTCGATAGAAGACAAAGAGTACAAGTTTTGAGCAACGTAGGCTCCGGGCTGTTTGGTACTCAGCGCAATCAATCCCTCTTGAATAGAGGTACAGGGGTAGATGTCTTTAATGTCGTTTTCGTCAACCTTGGAAAGACGTGCAATTTCATTGATGATCCGGCTGGAGGGAACCGTTGTTGGGAGGAGCTCAAATGGTTGAGGGCCAGGCTGTACGCACCCGGGGTCAAGCGTGTCTGAAAGAGTGGCATTCTTACACATCTCCGATAGCGTCGCATTACGAAAGATGTTTCCAACAGTGAGGCGAATTCCTTGGGACCTTGCCGCGGTAACGAGGCAAATTGCTGCGATTGAATCTCCACCCATTCGAAAAAATTGTGCATCCATGCCTATGGAGCCCGCCTCAAGGTTGAGTACAGACTCCCACAAGCTTGCCAACGTCCTTTCAAAGTCGGTCGATGGTTCTCGTCCGCTGCTACCAGCGAGCCTGAACATTGCCATCTGACTTTCTGTCAACGATTTCGCGACGCTGTGCAACTGCTTCCTATCAAGTTTTCCCGAGCTTGTAAGTGGTAACCTCGCTAAGGGAATGAACATCGAAGGCACCATATGTTTCGGTAGAGCCTTTGTTAAAGACCCCTCCAATTTCTTGAAGGTAGTCAGGAGCATAGCTGACACCGGCAGCAGACCGCTTTTGGGGACGGTCGCAGAGACATTATCATCCACTTGTGGGCAGGCAAAGAGCGCAAGGGCTTTGAGGCTTCCCTTGCTGTTCCCAGGCGTGATCAATTCAACAGCAAAAGGCCAATCGGCTTCGAGGTGGTCTCGAACGTGAAATTCAATCTCACCCAATTCGATCCGCTGGCCGTGTAACTTGACTTGCTGATCTTTACGACCGATATAAGAGATCGTGCCGTCAGAGTTGTATCGTACAAGATCGCCGGTTTTGTACATGCGTCGTGGGCCACGGCTCTGGTCGATCTTGAAAGTCGGTTCCTGTGCCCATGCCGGATCTTCAATGAAGACTTCGGATGTCTTCTCCTTGTTGTTAAGATAACCCCTAGCAAGGATTGGACCTTCTATCAGTAACTCTCCCTCGCAACCTATTGCCAGGAGGCGATCATGGTCCAATGGATCGACAATCCATGATACACTTCCCACTGAGCGTCCGATGCTAGAGGGTTCACTTGACTTGTGAATGTCTGTTCTGTGCATTGAATTGATGGAACATTCAGAGGGGCCATATTGATTGTGGATTTGTACTGCGTCTCCCCATACTTCGAGCACCGTCTTTGTTAGAGCCTCTCCTCCTAAACCTAGCCCCTTGATCGTCGGCATTTCGACCGGATTCAGATACGTTGCAACAGTTGGCGTCAAGTCCATAAAATTTGCCTCAAGCCTTGATATGGCACCAGCAAGATCGTTCATACGATCATGATCAGAAGGCACGCAGACAACACCGCCGCGCATGAGCGTCGTAAATATCTCTTCCAGGCTATTATCAAATGTGTAGCTCGAGAATTGTAGGAACCTTGAGTTTGAGTTGATACCCAAAGCTGACCCATGGGCATTAGCGCTTGTTACGAGAGCTTTATGCTCGAGGACGACCCCTTTGGGTTTCCCAGTGCTACCACTTGTGTATATGACGCAGCATGGATTATGCGGCTGTGCTGATACAGACAGATGACCTTGCAGCGGCTGCAGCTTATCAAGGAAAACTTGGTCAACGGAGACGACTTGGAGGCCCATTCCATCAAACATGGCATTGTAACACGACGAAGTCAAGATCACTCGTGCCCGGGTATCTCTGACGCGCATCTCGAGCGCCGCCATGGGATGCATAGGGTCCAGGGACACGAAAGCGCCTCCGGCTTGCAGAACGCCAAGCATGCCGATGATCGTAAAAGCGGACTTCTCAAAGCAGAGACATACATATGATTCAGCACCCACGCCCAAAAGCCTTAGATATCCCGCAAGTCTTCCTGAAAAGACATCGAGCTCGGTATAAGTAAGCTTCGCGTCCCAGGCCTCAATAGCTGCTGCTTCAGGATGGAGGGCGGTTTGTTCACCAACAACCTCGTGAACGCATTTGTCTATGACGTTTGGCATGTGACTGTTCCAGCTCGATATGCGTTGTCGGTCTGGCTCGCTCATGGTGTTCAAGTGCCCAGTCTTCATCTCTGATAACTCAAGGATGTTTTTCAGTGCCTCGAGGAAGGTGTTCGCCACGTTCTCGGCGTGTCCGTCCGACAGACAGTCGGTCCAGTAGTCTAGATCAATAGCAGCGCTCTCTTCGGAGACCTCGATATTGATTGAGACGCTGTATTCTGTAGGATCATAGTAAGGGGAACATTCATTGAATGAGATCGCGTGGTGTTCGCCTGCGGTTGCAAGGGGAAGTTTTCGGTAAGATAAGGACGTATTGAAGAGCGAAGTTCCGGAAAGCTTTAGGGTATGCAGAACTTCTGATAATGCGGTTTGTCGGTAGGCCTGAGCGTCGGAGAGATCCGTTTGAATCTGCTGCATGATCGCAATGAGCGGTGTCTCTGGAGTAAACAAGACTCGGCAAACAACCATGTTGACAAGGTATCCCACAAGGTTTTCGACGTCTTCTATCGACGGATCCCTTGTAGACATCAAGTACCCATAGCAGACTTCTTTTGAGCCAGTATAGCATTGAAGTGTTAACGCCCATGCTGTATGGAAGACGTTGGCCATTGTCACGCCATGCAGGTTGCAGAAATTTTGAATCTCCGTAAGCTCGTTCAAATTGAGATGCTTCGAATGCAACTCCCGGTCAACACAAGTCGCATCGTTGAGCACCGGAAAGGAAGTGGGCTCCACCTCGGCGAGGTATGACTTCCAATACCCGATGCCTGCTTGGAGCTGCTGGCTTTGTAGGAATGCAATATAATTGCTGTAAAGGGGCCCAGTTTTGGGCAACGTTCGACCTTCGTAAAGAGACACTAGCTCTTGGAAGATGATCGACATTGAAGCTCCATCTATGATGGTATGATCGATTTCTAATTTGCAGAACACTTGATGCGTTGATGTTTCGCAAAGGGTGAGCCGATGTGGTGGAGCTTGGTCGTTGGGTTCCATGGATGGCTGGGAGGCAAGTGCTTGAGTGGCGTCCTCGTCGGTCATGCATTTCAGGCGTACAATGTTTGCTTCTACAGTCTTCAATACAACCTGATCGTAGAGCGCATCATCTGGACTTAGACTGTCAACGAAGATTGTCCGCAGTGAAGCGTGCCGGTCGACTATCCTTTGCCATGCATCTGCGATTCTGCCGCTGTCAACCCGAGTATTGTCTCTCGAGTCGATCTTGTAGACGCTCTCGACCGCATAAAATGCTGCGTCCTTCTGCTTGCTTATCAGTAGTCCCTGCTGTATCTGTGAGCATCTGTAAATATCTTCAACATACCTGACATCTGATATTCCAATTCGAGGTAGCCTGTCTTTAATTAGCAACTCAAGACTATCGTAAGTCATTGAAACCAGCGGATAGTCGCTCAACGTGGGCTGATAGGCCATCTGGGCGAGTTTTGGTGGCAATGAGAGTAGAGTCTCTCGAAATGCGGATATCCATGTCATGATCTTTTCCTGGTGTCTCATATGCCGATTGAAGGTAAATGAAAAACGGAGTCTACGTTGTGCAATAACGGCGGAGATTTCAAATAAGCCAAAGCGAGGGGTGTCGTGACCGACATCTGCTTTGCCGCCTGCACCTCGAGCTTCCCCTGCCATTTCCTCAACTGGGAGAAGCAGAGCATCTTCGCGTTCCAGTTGCTGGTAAATTCCAAGGTAGTTGAATGCAATCTCGAGAGGCCAATGGCTGCCAAACTTTTTAGATCCTTTGGACGTGAGCATTCGACTGGAGAAGTAATGTCTTCCATTAGCTGGTACGGTACGGCGGTAATCCTTCACGCGGCGTAACGTATCAACAAAATCTCCCGAGGCTGAGTAAGGAACGTGTATCGGATACATGGTGGTAAACCAACCAACGGTCCGGGACAGGTCAATAGATCCATCCCACACCTCGCGCCCATGACCTTCGTTGAAGATTGTCGGCGGTCCTCGGTCAGTGAAGGTTTGCGAGAATGAATACATCATTGCGGCGATTAATACATCGACCGTTTCAGTCCCCAGAGCTTCATGACACTTCGACGTTATTAGAGCGGTAATGGGGACCTCTAGCTCAAATCCTTCGCTGTCGACATCTCCGTACGAATTCGCCAGGTCTTCCATTCCCCAATACGCGTAGCCCTGTATTGGTATATCACTGACTGGCAGGACCGTGTTGAGTGCAAGCCGATGAGAATGCTCCACCTGCATTTTGCACCAAGCTTGAAAGGAGAGAGAAGATTCTACATCTGACATCGCCTTTGGATTCGTGAGGAGCTCTTCCATATCTTGAAGAATCACTCGCCATGATACGAGATCGATCACTAGATGATGACCAGTCATGAAAAGGAGTTGACTGTCGCCTTCAACATTGAAAAGGTCAACTGCAAAGAGCGGGCCATTCACTGGATCAAGCGAGGCTTGGCTCTGCGACATGATAGGTTCAGCATGTTTCCTTGAACAGCAATCATGCACATGAAAGGAGTATGAGCCTGCTATGTCCGTAGTGATCCGTTGTTTCCAATCATCATCAAAGGTAGACAGACGAAACCTTGCTCGTAGCATTGAATGACGGCCCACGATTGCTTTGGTCGACTGGTGTAACACCGTAGGTGAAATCGTCTTTGTCAAACTCACGAAAACACTTTGGTTGAAGTGTCCTTTCCCACGATTTGGAAGTTCGAAATACAAGCTTTGAATTGGCGAAAGGTCAAAATCCTCTTCGATTCTCTCGACCTCTTTGGCGTTGTGACCCACTTTTTGAGTAAAGCTTGCGAGATGAGTTATGGACTTGGCACGAAGGATGTTCTGGACCGTGATGCCAATGCCTTTCTTTTTACACTGATTTTGCACCATCATTGCAGATATTGAATCCCCTCCCAGACTCAAGAACGACTGTTCTAGGCCAATCTGTGTGGGTCGTAGATTAAGGACATGGCTCCATATCGCTCTTAATTGGGTTTCCAGCTCAGAGGCTGGCTTCCCACCAGAGTCTTTGCCTCGAACCCATTGAGAATAGCACTCCTCGCTCATATTCTGAACTCGATTCAGGATGGCTTTTCGGTCAAGCTTGCCGGATCTAAGGAGTGGTATAGACTGTACTACAAGCCAAATGGATGGAAGCATGAAGGCAGGCAGCTGATTTGAAAGTCTATCACGAGCAACAGCAACGACTGGCTGGGCTTTGTCTTGGTCCATTTTTTCGACCAAGTGGACATCTACAGCGCCCTTTAGGCAGTTTACAGCTGACGCACTCTGTAAAGAGATCACTGCCACAAGGCGATGCTTACAAAATCCTTCTTTAGGCATAATGACCATCGACTGGTGGATAGCAGGATCTTCTCCGAGGTGATGCTCTATCTCGCCGAGCTCAATCCTTTGCCCGTGAAGTTTCACTTGTGTATCCTTGCGTCCAAGGAAGTAAAGCATGCCAGTTGAAGTGTGATACCTGACAAGGTCGCCAGTTTTGTACATTCGCCGTTTGAAGTTACGACTGTGGCCTGTAATAGCCCAAGCAGGATCTTCAATAAACGAAGCGCGTGTTCGCTCTGGATCATTGAGATAACCGCGCGCTAGAGTAGGACCTTCTATTACGAGTTCTGCTGCGCACCCGGGAGGAACCAGTCTATCATGGTTATCTGGGTCTACAAGCCAACACCGCACACCAATGCCGCGGCCAATCAGGGTAGGTTCTTTGTTCAAGGTGATGTTGGAATTTGTGGTCGCGGCAACCGCGCATTCAGCCGGACCGTAAGCATTCAGGAGCTTGATGGTAGACCATGTCGCTACGTTTTCCTGACTCATGACTTCCCCAACCAAAAGTAGAGTTTTCAGACCAGGTACAGTAGATGGAGTGAGGAAATTAGCAACGGAAGGTGTGAGCACAGCCCAATCGACACGCAGTTGGTCGGCAGCGGTAGGAAGGTTGTTGAGGCGCGAGTCCTCACTGGGGACGCACACAGTAGCTCCGATCATGAGTGGGGTAAGGGTCTCGATGATGGATGCATCAAATACATAGGATGAATACTGCAGGACACGTGATCTCGAATTCATCCAGAGAGCCGGTGCATGAGCCTTGGCAGCCGAGCAATAAGCGCGGTGTTCAATCACGATGCCTTTAGGCTCTCCGGTCGAGCCAGATGTCCACAAGACGTAGGCAACGTTTGACGGGGTAGCTCGGGAAACTCTGTCGCTTGGAAAATCATCCGATAGGCCCCTCATTGTTTCAGCGTCAATTGGCATGATGTAATTGGTAACAGATGTCAATTTTTGATAGTGTTTTCGCGAACAGAGCAAAGTTTTAGCTGTAAGCTTTCGAGTAAGGTTTTCGAGACGAGCATTCGGCTGTGTCGCATCCAGAGGGCAGAAGCCTGCGCCTGCTTCCATGACAGCCAGCATTGCGACTGTCGACCAGATGGACTTTTCAAAGCAAAGAGGCACGAGATCCTCCGGACCTACCCCCGCCTTCACAAGGCTTTGCGCCAAGCACCGGACATACTTCCACAGTGCGCGATACGTCAGCGTTCCGTCCCACGCGCACACTGCCTCATCTTCAGGGCGCTCGAGAACCTGTTCGAAGATCACATCATGTACGCAATTGGCGACCTGTTCATCCGGATCCTGACCATAAGCCCATATCTGCCTTTTCTGACGTTCATTGAGATAATCCAAGTCTGCCAGTGGTATCCGCGGCGAGACGGCAAGTGTGGTTAGGAGATGGTCGACGGTGTTTGCAAGACTCTCGAGATAGCCTTGTGACACATCGCAGCTTTGCGACTTCAATGTGAGCCTTAGGTCGCGATGTGCAAGAGTTGCAAGGAGCCAAATCTCCCCCTACCGTTCATGTCAGCCTGTTCTGGGTCAAACTATCATAGGGATAAGCGTTCACGTACCTTGGTCCCCGAGGAATCAATGACTTGGCCATCGGGAGAGCCGACTTCTTGAACCCATAGAGTTGTATTAGAATCACTTGAGCCAGAGGCGGAATGTGCATTCGAGCTTGCTGTAGGTGGACGAGGTCGCCTTAGCTCCAAGGGTTCTGTGTTGCCTTGTCTGGCTCTCTCAATGTACGTCGAGAGGCTTTCCTGCTCATGAAATGCCATTCGAACAGCCGAGGAACGTTCGCCATCGCTATTGGTTTGTCGAAACTGGAAAAATATATCATCCTGGCCTGTATAGCAGCGTAAAAGAAGCCCCCAGGCGGTACATAGGATGTCATTCAAATTTGCTTTATCTCTGTCTTGCGCGCAAAGCTCTTGGAGCGTCCCGGCATGTTGGAGCTCCACTTCGGCCGCAATTATCCGACTTTCAAAGTTGCGTTCTCCGTCCAGGAGAGGAAGCTTGCAAGTCACAGCTTCGGTGTGGGACATGGTAGCGCGATTAGATCCTTCCTGTTCCTGGCTTGCGATCATGTTTTGGGGCATTATGAGGGCGATTCAGAATCCGCCGATGGATTCGAATGGGGAAATCAAGACGGCGTAATGAAGGTCTGCAGGGTTGTCAAGAGAAACCAAGGGAAAGCAGTAATGACTGAGCTTCAGTAAACATTACTCCCACTCCAGTCGCTTGGAACGGAAATTTACAGCTGCTGAAAATAGGCTATTCGCTGACCACCCCGTCATAGAGAGATTACCATCACAACGCCACACGCCACACGACTTGACTAGAAGAGAGTAGGTTGTCATGCGTGCAAGGTTTCTGCAGAGAAGCCCCATCTTTCCGCCATGATCATGGGAGTCAAGTCAACCTACGAGTACGGACTGTTCCTTTGGAAAGGATCAGGGCAGGAAAGAGGGAAAGTCAATAATGACAGGGCCATTTGTCCAGCTGGTTTCTCTACTACCCCACGGCTTGCCAAACGTGGTGCGACATCCGACCGGCATGTAGCGCCGTCGAGTCATGTTTGCGGACAGCCACCTCAGAACTCAGCAAAGACGAAGCTGGTGTCGATGTCGTCTTCGCTACACGCGTCGGGGCACTCTTGGGCTAGCGCCCACCAACAGTCCAATTCAGTCATCAGGAAGGAATCCTGGACCCCGAATGGCGTAGCTGGCGTCTTGGTTGGTTACATTGGGGAATCATAAGCTGGTTCATCTCCCTTATACTAATAGTCTAGGGTGCTTGGATCGGCTGTCAGATTCTGTGGCGGCAGGTTCCAGAGGCCTTAGTGACGAATGGCAGGCGACCAAACTCCGGGGCGCCATACGTAGCACCGCTTTGGCAGGTCGAATCGAGATTTCCATCGGCAGAGCATGTTGCAGCCGTGTGGGGAAAGATCGTGGAATGGCGGGGGGGGGCAGGGGTAGGGGTAGGCGACTTACTGCTAGGGGCAGGGGTAGGCGAGTTTCTTGGCTGGCTGCATGGTACGATGCCTGATGTATGCATACCCCGTACTGGGTACCGCGTAACTGGATGAGCGGGTTCGAAACTTGCTGCGAGTCGGACTCTTTGGTCTTGCCATGCGATCAGCGTTTGATGCGAATTATCTTATTGTTGGAGCGAGCAAAAAGGGTTAGGGTGTGGTTCAAATAAACTCCTCTAGGAAGGCGGGGCGAGGAAGGGAAGGGAAGGGAGGGAAGGGGAGAGGATCAGAGGGCGGGCTGTCCACCGGCCGCTAGGCTTTATAGAGCTTTCCTAGAAAGCGCCAGCCCTTTCTAGGAAAAGCCCACTGATATCGCCTAGCGTCCTTGCGCCAAGCAAGGAAATCTCTGTTTTCCCAGTGAGTACTCTATACCCGAGTACGATGTGGTCCTCCACATACAAGACGTCAACCTCTCAATCTATCAACAGCCTCGCTTTCTCTCTCTCTCTCTCTCTCTCTCTCTCTCTCTCTCTCTCTCTCTCTAATCTCTTTTTCCTGCTAAAGAACGGTGAATCCCGAATACCTATTACAGCGCATAGAGTTTGCCGGCCCCACACTTGGTCTCTACATGGAACACAGGGTTCTTGAGCTTCTTCAGGAACTCTGCCGCACCTATGGCAAAACGTAACCTCAAAATACTACCCAGTAGTACTGGCTGCAGCTGCATGCATATTCGGATCGAGCAAGCATATAACGGTCGGGCATTGGGCGAGCACGCCATCCCCTACCTAGGCTAAGGCTGAGTTTTTAAATAATACTCCATCGAAAATTCTGGAAATTCTTGCAGCGCGAAGCATCAACTATGGACTATAAACCTATACACGCCACCGGCGCCACGACTTGAATCTCGGTTCCAAACAGCGAAGGCTTTGCGTCAGCGGCTGTAGAATGTGACCCAAGTAATGCAGCAATGGCTCCTAGAGCGCGGACCAACGTCATGTCTGGGGCCCTTACGTGGCATAAAAAGCCATGAAGATGCGCATCTTGTCCAAAATTAAACACCACGCTTGTTCCAATGGGTTGGCCCCACCTAGTGACCCTGTTGATGCTTTGTTGCTGGAAGATGTGCCGCGCTGCCATTCTGGTGGGATTTTCCTGGAGCCTAGAAATCTTCAGATAACTTTCGACTCTCCTGCGCAGACGACGTCTGTGCGTTGCAATCCAGGTCGTCTTCTTAAGAAAGCAATCCAGCTGAGCAGGAGAAAATGGCGTCCGCATCGTGTAAGCTCGTTGATAATACCTTCGGTCCCTACGCAGGAGGCTGCCGCGGCGGCTTTGATTTCACGTTGTTGTTCGAGGAAGGCATTCTATCAATACTACCGCTTGCTTTGCTTCTTATCATCATACCTTTTCGAATCTCGTATCTCGTTCCAAGGACCATTAAAGTCGACAGCAGCCTTTTGTTACCTACTAAGTTGGTATGTGGCTTCATGTCCAATTCTCCATCTTCATCCTATTATGAGTGACATGGGAGCGGAGCTGACGCGTAACTCGTGCAGATAACATACGCAATATACGGAGCAATCCAAGTCGCACTCATCCCTCTATGGTCGGAGCCAAAACCTATCAAAACCAGGGCATCGCTTCCGAATGCTGTCATTAGCCTTGTGGGTGCCCTTGCACTTGGGGCCCTTTCCCTCGTAGAGCACCAGCGGACGATTCGGCCCTCCCTAATTCTAAATTTCTTTTTATCTATAACCCTCATTTTCGACGCCGCTCGAGTTAGAACGCTTTGGCTGCAAGGGTACAATGACACCATTGCGGCTGTCTCTACCACTTCCCTTGCCATCAAACTCGTCCTGCTCGTGGTAGAGGCAGTTGGGAAACACGGTATTCTACACGTGGAATGGAGAACAACTTCGCCCGAGGCTACTAGCGGACTTTTTGGCAAGGCTTTCTTCGGCTGGCTCAATCCCCTTTTTCGGACCGGCTTCTCCAGATCTTTATCTGTGGAAGACTTGTTAGCACTGGACAAGCACCTGACAACCGACTATCTCTATCACAGGCTGCATGGGGCATGGGGGAGCCTTATCAACAAAACTCCTCGATCGCTCCTCCTGCTGTATTTCAGCAAGTTGAGATGGCATCTTCTCTCCGTGGTCCCTCCGCGGATAGCGCTTATCGCTTTCACTTTCTGCCAACCATTCTTGGTTCAACGTGCCATAAGTTTCTCCCAACAGCCCGTGACCGAAGGCTCCACCAACGTGGGGTATGGATTGATCGGCGCATACTTTCTGGTATACTGTGGGATCGCCATTACGAGCGGCCAATACCAGCATTTGACATATCGTGCGATAACCATGGCCAGAGGAGGGCTTATTTCGATGATGTTCGCAAAAACGTCGACCTTAAAGGCTAATGCTGTCGATCCTGCCACATCATTGACTCTCATGAGTGCCGACATCGAAAGAATTACAAATGGCTGGCAAACAATGCATGAGATCTGGGCGAATCTGATCGAGGTGACCCTTGCAATTTACCTACTTGAGCGCCAGCTTGGCGCAGCCTGTGCGATTCCCCTTGCCGTCGCCATATGTAAGTCTATCTCTCAATATCTGAACACGAGGCACAGTTACGCCCTGCCGTCAAAATCGAAGATCTACAACAACCTGACTAATCATTATTTCGTGGTTTGCAGTTTCATTCTTAGCTTCGGTCTTCGTCCTGAACTTGGTGGTACAAAGGCAAGCCCTTTGGCTCGAGGCGATTGAAAGACGAATCAGCGCTACGACGAAGATGTTGGGCTCGATGAAGCGCATCAAGATGTGTGGCTTGACAGAGATTCTCTTTGAGAGCCTGCACGACTTGAGGCGTCGAGAGTTGCAAATCTCAAAAGGTTTCCGGAGATTGCTCATCGGGAGCATGTTCTTTGCTTACACCACTCCCGTCATCGCCCCGGTGCTGACCTTTGCTGTCTTTTCGATTTTGGCTCTCAGGAGCGGGGGCAAGAGTACTCTGGATACCAGCAAAGCCTTCACGTCGCTATCGCTGTTCGCACTTCTCGCTGATCCTTTGGCGTCGCTGATTATGGCCTTGACAGCTTTTGCCGGCTCCCTAGGCTGTTTCGACCGCATTCAAGCATTTTTGGAAACGACTGAACATACGGACAAGAGGCTCAAGGCTTTCCAGTCTGACTCTGACTCTGACACGGTTCAGGGTTCTCATGGGACCAACGGCAGCCCAAGTGAGAGCCTCACCTGGACCCCAAAGTCTATTACGACTCCCATAACAGAGAAGTCAGTCTTTCCCTTTTCTAAGACAGATGTTGATGCCATGTGCGTAGAAAACGGAAGCTTCGGCTGGGACCCTGAAAAACAAGCCTTGGTCTCTTCAATACAGCTCAAGATTCCTCGAGGAAAACTGACAATGATTGTGGGCCCTGTCGGCTGTGGGAAAACGATATTGCTCAAATCGCTCCTGGGCGAGGTCCCTGCCCTGTCGGGATCAGTCAAGCTTTCTGCTGGTGGTGTTTCCTACTGCGACCAGTCTCCGTTCCACATGAACGGGACTCTCCGGGATAGTATAACTGCATTCTCGGGACTCGATGATCGTTGGTACCACACTGTTCTCGAAGCGTGTGCTCTAGAAGAAGATCTCCGACAGATGCCACTAGGAGACCAGACACGAATTGGAAGCAAAGGCATCGCTCTAAGCGGTGGCCAGAGCCAGCGGCTCGCGCTAGCCCGTGCTGTCTACGCTCGACATGACATATGCATCCTGGACGATGTCCTTAGCGGTCTAGATTTGGATACAGAAAATCGCGTGTTCCACAACCTTCTTGGATTAGATGGCCTTTTACGCCGTCAAGATGCCACCGTGATCCTTGCGTCCTCTTCCAGCAAACGGCTTGCCTTCGCCGATCATATCGTTGTTCTCAATGAGAAAGGCAAGATTGCAGAACAGGGCAGCTTTAAACAGCTCACTGCAAGCGGAGGCTACGTCTCAAACCTTGACCTGCAGGCAGCGGAGTGGAGATTCAAATCCAAGGAAACCAATCTGGATCAGCTCTTGTCTATGTCTCATGCTGCGAGCAAACCCGCCCACTTTACAGCGCCGCCACCCATTGACACGGTAGAGACAACGGAATTTGAAGCTAATAAGCGGACTGGAGACCTCTCTATCTACGCCTACTACGCGAAGTCTGTCGGGTGGTTCTCCGTGGCCACTTTCGTCGTAGCTATTAGTGCCTATGTGTTCTGCATATCTTTTCCGCAGGTCTGGCTAGGCTGGTGGGCGGCCGCAAACGCCCGGACACCGAACCAAAAGATGGGATACTATCTTGGCATCTACGCTATGCTTGGGGTGATGGGTATGATATCTCTCGTCATCAGTACCTGGCAGATAATCATCACCATGGTTCCACAGTCAGGCGAGAACTTTCACTTTCGGCTGCTGAAAACAGTCCTTGCCGCCCCTGTGTCCTTCTTTTCCACGACAGACACTGGCGTCACACTCAATCGATTTTCGCAGGATCTGCAGCTCATCGATATGGACTTGCCCATTTCGGCTCTGAACTTCTTCACGGCCTTTGTTCTTTGCATTGCTCAGATCATCCTTATCGGAGTATCCTCGGCCTATGCCGCTGTATCGTTCCCCGTATGGTTCGTGGCAGTGTATGTCATCCAGAAGTTCTATCTCCGTACCTCTCGGCAGCTACGTTTCCTCGATCTCGAGGCCAAATCACCTTTGTACACGCAATTCTCCGAAATCATAGCCGGCCTGACGACGGTGCGCGCGTTCGGGTGGCAAAGAGACCTGGAGGAGAAGAATCGCTTCTTGCTTGACCAGTCCCAGAGGCCGTTCTATCTTCTCTTCTCAGTTCAGCGATGGCTACAGCTGGTCTTGGACTTGCTCGTAGCTGCTGTTGCAGTGATGTTGATGGTTTTGGTGGTCGAGTTGAGAGGCGTCTTGAGCGCCGCGTACGTCGGCATCGCTTTGCTGAATGTCATCCTGTTCGGCCAACATCTCAAGCTGGTCCTCCAGTACTGGACTATGTTGGAGACTCACATTGGAGCGGTCAGCCGAGTCAAAAATTTCTCGGATAGCACTGCATCCGAAGACTCACCGCAAGAAAACGCAGTGCTCCCTCGTGACTGGCCAGCGCAAGGGGCCATAGAATTTCGCTCGGTCTTTGCAGGCTACGATGCATCGCGCATGGTACTAAAAGATTTGACCCTCTCGATCCAGGCAGGTGAGAAAATCGGGATCTGCGGGAGGACAGGGAGTGGCAAGAGCTCACTGATCATGGCTATATTCCGCATGGTCGAACTCCATGGTGGCTCAATCACGATCGATGGAGTCGACATCTCGACCATTCCGCGACGAGAGGTCCGCTCAAGAATCATCGGGCTTCCTCAAGATGTGTTCTTGTTGAATGGAACGGTGCGGCTGAACGTTGATCCCTACAAGAGAGCTACTGACAAGGCGATCATCGCCGCTTTGCAAGACGTTAGATTGTGGCAAGCAATTCAAGAAAACAAAGACGGACTAGACGCCGACACTGAAGCCATCAATCTATCGCATGGGCAAAAGCAGCTCTTGTGTGTGGCACAGGCGCTCCTTCGGCCTAGTTCAATCCTTATACTGGATGAGGCAACAAGCAGGTAAGCAAAGCGTTTAGTCGCCCCCGCAAGCGTTCTGTGTACTTCATCTTGCTACCCGACATTATCATGGGTAAAAAACAATGGCTGACTGTTCTTCCTGCCTTCAGCGTGGACGACGTGACGGATGGATTGATCCAACGCATCATTCGACAAAAGTTCTCGAGCCACACCATCATTGCAGTAGCACATAAGCTGGACACCATCATCGACTTCGACAAGGTGGCTGTACTAGACAATGGTACTCTCCGAGAATTTGGCAGCCCACATACGTTGCTGGCACAGCCGTCATCGGCGTTCCGCCAGCTGTATGATAGCTCGGTTGTGCACGGGGGGGACGACTAAAAAAAAGGCAAGGCACACGATGACGGCTTCTGTTTGCAAAAGGGGCTTTTCCACATTTTTGCAAGGGCAGATTTTCTGGTACAAGGGCGGAAGTCGTACATGTATGGAGCGTAAAAATCGGTGTCGGTGTATTCTTCATCATACAAATGTACTCAATCTGCTCTTCTTAGCTGGACCGCTCTGTGCAGCACATCATCCAAAGTGTGCGCATCCATGTTCGGCAATGATGTCGACGCGATGGTCCGAGAACCTTTGAAGAACGCACTGACGGCCGAAAGCTAAACTTAACGCATCTTCATTTCACGATAGAGCCCCATAGGGTAGCGAGGCTGAACGATTCTCCCTAGCCGTTTCGAAGGCACACGGTCGAAACCAGTGTTTCACAATCGACATGCCCAATTTCTTGCAGTGTCTAGGGTTAGGTACGTACCTCGAATTGATATGCGCACGGGCATTTTCATTATTTCGACAAACTGCCGGCCGGCTTAGTCATCCCCGCATTCCTTAAAAGGTAGGTTCTCCAAGGCATATGCACAGTACGGGATGCAGAGTGGGTGTGATCCCCACATGTAGGTACCACATGGTATAGCTACAGTAATCAAAGCAATTTATGCTTTCTCCCCACACTGGTCAGCAGAACAGGAGCGGTAGGACCTTCCCGTTTTCCATCGCTGCCTTGTCGCACAGATGCAGAAAAAGTAACCGAGGCAGGCACACACACACACACACACACACACAAGGCAACGGTCGGGCGCGAATGCACGTCATGCAAGGCTAGGCTAGTGGGTTGCGTGTAAAACGACGTCGGCAGAGTTGGACTGTAAAAGGTCCCTCGTCTAGATTATTTTGTTGCCTGGGATCAGATGACTCGATGGGTTCTCTCGTATTCTTAGCCTCTCGCTGCTGCTTCCAGTGTCTACCTTACGGATGCCGGCGTGTGTGGACAATGTTGGTGGCTTTTTGCTTTAAAACCAAAACTCTCTTTCTCATAGTCCGAACAGGCATCTGGGTTGTTACAGTAGATGGTTCTTTTCCCCCCCCCCATGGCGGGGTTCGCCGGTGTGTGTGTGTGGTGATCGAAAAGATCTTTCAAAGCATCCCTCGGCATTCAAATACCTGCTCGAAGAAAGTTCAACAGTAGATTGCGGCTCAGTTCCGCCGCAAACCCCCAATCACATCGTTGCTGACGCGTACTTATGTACTGATCCTTTTTTTTTCGCCAGGGAGCTGAATGCGACGACAGCGGCATTAGTACGACCAGGGTCATGGCACGCGAACAGTTTACTGCAGGGGATACCGCATATTCAGCTGATTGATTCCCTGCAACTTTTGATGGTTTGTTATTGAGCTTGGGCCTTCGGCTTACGCTTTAACCGCACAAGAAGCCATTGAAGCGCTTCGCGATGGTGCTTTCCGAGTACCACTTTTTAGAGGCGCTTTTTAAACTTTTTTTGGTCAAGCGAAATAGCCAAGGTGAAAGTCTAGTGATTCGCTTTCGATATGAGAGATGGGTAATGTTGGAACACGAGGTCATATGGGGGAATTTCGGTATATTGGTTGTTGCTGTTAGGAGTCTATTCTAGAAGCGAGCAGGTGAAAACCCTACTAGCGGGCCCCAGCCCTATCAGCCCTATAAGGGCGGAGATTACCATCTCCCCTATTTCCAACAGGTAAAGCGATCTTAGACACAATAGATAGTTCATGGGGGGGGGATGATCATAAAGCAACAAAAACTGTCGTAGTTGTTTGCGTGTTATCAAATTTGGTTTTAGTGAAATGAAAAAAGTATTGGATCGAATGCCCCCATACTCTAAGCTATTCAAACATCCAAAAGCGTAGATCTATGAATTATTTCTTAAAGAAGCCAAAAAAGAAAAAAGAGGAGAAAATAAAGTGCGGAACAAGAGAAATTACACGTGGCTTACTTACCCTCAGCTATATTTCTCAGTAAGCGTGTACCTTTCCGCCCCCGCGCAACGGGGTTGGGGTTGGGTTTGGGCTGTTTTGTCAAGGGAACGATGCGCCCAAAATATATATATATATCTACTATCGATAGTAGAAAAGGTTTGGGGAGGGGGGGGGTACTGCGAAAAGGATAAGCGGGCGAGCTGGAAGCAGGTTAATATGGAAGCGCGCTAACCTATGTACTGTACTACGGTACTACGGGGATGACCACCTTACCTATCGTAACTCCCCCACCCCCCCGGCAAATATACCTGCCCTCCCTAATTCAAAGCTCCTCACCCAATCTTCTACCACTATCCCAACCAAATACCACCATCTCAACCAAACCTCTCAACCCACCTCCTAAACAAAGCATCAGTTTTTCCATTCTTCACAGAGAAAACCCCATTCAACAACCCTAGCCTTAGCAAGCTCCCATTCCCCGCAAATAACCAAACAACCCAGCCACGCGACCGGGTTTCGTTTCTAAAAACCACTCACTCTGGGGCCTTTTGCCGAGGTTGAGGTACTTACTTAGTTTTAGACTTCGGATGAATACATACCCTTGGGTGGGGATAGCTTGCTTAACCTTGGCTTCGTATGTGTGGTAGATAGAAGTGGAGTGTTGTCTGGGAGGGGGGGGGGTAGAGTGCTGCAAGGTAACGTCCACATAAGCCCAGGGGAAAATGGACAAGTTGTGTGGGGTGTGTGAGATATGGAGTTTGATTTTTTCCCCCTTCTCTGAGATGTCATCTTTTGAGGCTGTGTGTGTGTGCGTTGTTTGTGTAGAGTTTCACACAGTTGTTGCAACCCCATCCATGGAGATCGGGGTAACCACCACGATTGATGGAGCCTCCTCTCATCCCTCGGATATGGTGCAAATTTTTTTTGGTCCCTTTCATCCAAAATAGATCGAATGCCCCCATTTTTCGGGAAATGTTTGAATCATACATTAAATTTTTTTACAGCTTTTTACGATTTGTTGTATTTGAGCCCTGTGTTCTCTTCGTCCTTTGTCTTTCGACTTTCGACTTTCTCTTTCGTTGCAGCAGACTGAATTGATGAAAAGGGTTTGAACTTGATCTCGTTCAATTGCGGTTATTAGAACGACGTGTGTGAGAGAGTCAAAAGACGATAGTGCAGATTGTTCATTTCAGCTGAAAAATCATTAGTGAGTTTGAAGGAGTTACGTTGTTGATTTTTATGTTAAATTCTGATTTCATCGATATATCATTTGATGAATGAATGAAAGGGCCGAAGTTGCACCCTATTCATGGATGGGGGAGGCTCCATCAATCGTGTACCCGATCCATGGATTATCGTTTTGATCCATGGATTTACGCGTTTCATCCATGGGTGGGTACAGTATATCCATGGGTTGGGTGCATCATGGTCAGTCTTTCTGTAGCGGCCATGGGCTTTGTGCAGCTTGCTTTCTTGGTATCGTGCACAGGGGTGCCTAGTACTAGGACTATTTTTTCGTGGTTGTGGGAAGGGTTTGAAGGGGTTTTGTGACGCTTATTTCTGGATCGAGGGTTTCCTGAGTTACTAAGAATCTAAGGTCATGACCTTTAAGATCTTTTATGTTCTTGATCATGATGGTCTTGGATTGATTCCATACTAGTATTTTCTATCGGTCCAAAGCAGGAGGTCCAATCTATGTCTAATGAATGGGCAATTTCTCTGAATGTAATTGGTATCTCGCTCTAACGAATACTAATGACAGTAGGATTGATTCATTTCGGGGTGTTTAGAGGCTCTGTGACAGAACTCCCCTTTCCCATCTTCCGCGTGTCACACAAAAGGCAGTCCCGGCGAAAAAATCCTAGTTCGACCATGCCTCTGCTACTGTCTTCAAGTCTCTCCTTCTCTTTCAAAGTTCCTCTTCCGCAGATTCTAGGGACTTTGGTGAGTCGCTACTCTATTGGGATATTGAAGTTCCAGATCTTCTGCTATACCACTCTTCACGAGTTGCTATTCGGTGTCAACAGTGTACAGAGTAAATCCTGTCCGGTAGAAACGGAGGAGCAATTGCTCGCGATGGAGGTTAAATCTTCGACTGCGCTGGAGGGAGTAAGCAGAACGTCTAACGAAACTGAGCGATGTTGGTCGGCCTCCCTTCCGATGATGGTCCCGGTAGAATTGACTGTTATTTGAGCGTGCTCCTTAACCGACCTAGCGCACATTATGTAGCCCAATATATGCTAGATACGTATCAGATTATCGGAAATCGAACCTGATAAAATATGCTATACATACCTGGATAGGATCGTTCCAAAGTGTGTTCATATTTTGGCCGATTCGTCAACCAACAGAACCCCTTTGCTTTACCTTCATCTCGAGAAGCAGCTCCATAGATAGTCCTTTCTCTAGCAGCTTCTTAACCTCTCTCCACTCGATCTCAATAGGAATTGTCTCCTGGCTTCCCATTGCTCCAAATAGGGTCCGTTTGTTACCTGATCCTTCACCTGACCAGAGAATGATCGCCGGATGGTTTGCCAGCGGCTGTTCCTCAGGCACTACCCAATAGTGTGAAAATCTGGCGAGGAATTCTTCCAATATCGCTGGATTGACGTGAGCGACAACAGGATAGACCTTCGAGAGAAAGATACTGGTCGGCTATCGATGTATCTACTTTTAATTTTGCCACACTGGACCTAAATCCCACTCTCTTGTTTGGCGGTACTCTCTCAGGCCGTCCTTCTCGACCCACAGAATCTATTCGAGCCGGAACTGTGATTCTAGTAGCGCTATGCCCGTACGGTTGAGCGTGATCAGTAGTACTAGATAAGCGCGGCTTTGAGACCTTTGCCGAAAGTCGAACTGGATTGACTTCTGGAGCAGCTTGGCCAAAAATTGGATTGAGTACTGTCTGGTGGGACATGACCAATGATGAATAAGGTGTCCAGCGCGATTGATCAGTGAAAGGTATTCAAGAGCGCGATATGTGAATAAATAGTGGTAGGCTACGGATAACATGTGCATAAATACCGGTGATGCTGGTTATGAGGAAAGAAGCTCGAATAGATACTTAGCAACTTTGCAAAGATCTTAAGGAAGGCGCGGTTCTCTGAACGTTGAAACTTTTTGAACTTTCCGTCGAAGATCCGAGCCTCGACAAATGAAGGAGGTGCGTTGGGAAATATCTGAAAAATCGTATCCCATGTGGTTCAGGATGAGAGAGGAAAGTTCGGAGGTAGCTGGAATAGAACAAGAGAAAATTTATTACAAGGACTATATGATAAGTTGACAGACCCACCACGCATATCATACATTCCGAGCATATACATACACCAAGGGGTGCGGGAAGTCAATAAACAACAACAGCTATCCTTCGAGATATCCTAAGGAACAACTATACGCATTTTTTTCTTGAGATAGTACAAGCGTCAACTTGAGTTCAACTGCAAAACTTGCGCAGTGAGAGGAATTGAACAACGAAGCGTGTGGAGCTACGATCATGATTTCTCTTACCGAAACTACCACATAGTCTGATAGTTGACTCGGCCTTCCCGGCTGTCGGTTATTGTATACGTGTTGGATCCACTGGTGCCCTACATGCTGAGCAACATACCACAATACTAGCACTTGTATTTGGCCGGTCCGGTTATACCCCTACTTGAAACAAGTGGAGATGTAGCGTGCAAGTCTTATATCTCGTTCGAGTTGAAGGCTCCACGTGATATCATACCATTTTTCCAGCCCTGCCATCTCCAAGACATGCTATGTAGTCTGAGGAAGGCTAAAGTCTGGACACCAACCCTTTCTCTGGTGTCACATCCCCTGCACATAGTTCCCTCGAACATCTAAATTATACTCCCGTATGGCTCAGCTTGTGTAGCTTTACTTCAGATCCAACACATATCATCATCAAGGGGACAGAAGGCAACTGTACTTCACGCATGCTTACACGATTCTTTGCCACTGTGCCACGAGCCCCGAGCTCGAACACGACAATACGCTTAGTTTTATCAGCACCCAAGGTGCAGGCTCATTCAAGTTCATCGTAGTTCAGTACTGAAATATAGAAACAAGTTCCCTGCACGAATGAAAAAGGAGGGGAGGTCACACCAATAAGGGTCAGTGGACCAGTGCCAGGGGCTCGATCTTTGCGTAATGGATCGGCACTTGAAGTGCAGTCTTTCGAGAGGTAGCAAGAAATATGACCGTCGCATGGCAGAGTTCGGCATCAACTACAGTCCAAGGTAAACCGATACCAGAGGGGGGAACGCTTAGAGTGGTCTTGGCCTCGAAGACGAAATGGTTGAAGAGGTAAGCACACTCCCATAGTACTCCTATCAACGACTCCCAAGCCAAAATATCCGAGTCTTTACTGCTAAGGCCTGAGCTAGGACGGGATGAGGAAATAATCTAACGGTGGTAGAATAGCATGACCTTGGCTCTATACAGGGAAGTGGCCCTTGGAAAGCGTGCCAGGCTTGGTTGGAATTGTGCTCTCGAGGGCTGTAGCGTAGCCCTACCCTAGAACGGTGCCATATAGGACGTGGCCGCTGTAAGGAGCTTGTACCGAATCGGAAACTTTGCAAGTTTCCCACCAGTAAAGGAGTTTCCACTTATGGCATATGCGATGTTGTTTGTGGTCAGAGCGAGAATCCTGGTTCGAGCCCGTACGCTGGAAGGAACAAGGGAAAGAAGAGGGGTAGATGGTTGGCAAAGTGCCAAAAATTCGAATCCTGTAGCCGTTCTTCTCCAGAACTTGAATATTAGAATCCGTAGCCATGGTCAACGCTGAACTGACAACAAGCGCCTAAGTTTGTCTCCAAAGTGTACTTATCGGGTACCAGGGAACGCCACGCAAGTACGGAGAGCGCGGAGGTCGGTCTACCAAAGGATAATTGTTGGACGTGCGTTTCCCAATCACTCAAACTGCTCGAAAGGCGAAAGAACTTCTTCCTAACTACACAATTGCTATGATTGGTTGAAAGTATGTAAAATTCTGTAGAGTGTGGAGTGTATTAAGGTATTCTCGAAGAGGTCACATGATGATAGATTAATGCTTTGTTCCTCGTGCGCGCCGACTCACTGACTTCACCTGTAATCGAGGCCAATTTACTGACTTTAATGGGGGCCGTCGGCAAGCGAAATGAGGCAGTAGGGGGCCGATAAGGATCCAGGGCCTGATTTGGTGGCACAGTCATCAATTTAGGCCAGCCATTCAACAAAAAGTTCATTGAGAGCAGTTAGAATGGAGATAAGAAGGCGTTTGCCGAAATGTTTCTGGGCTTCGTCGCTTCAGATTCGGATTCGGATTCGGTCAAAGGACGTGCCTTAGCACCTCAAAGCGGCTTCTAAGGCTTTTCTAGGGTATAAAGATCGCCAGAGGGTTATAGGTAGACTCAGATTACGTAGAAGCATAGAAAGTTTATAAGGCAGTCATGTTATCTCGTAGAGTCATGGCCCGATAGAGTAGCCAATTAATACGCGCGTTAAGCGCGCTAGCTCATCAATTCCTAGCGCTTAAACTTGTCTCTCATACCCGTTTTAAAGAAAAATTGTAAAGTATGATAGATTCACAACAATCTAACAGCGATGCGTCAGATTTCATCCTACGGTAGTAATCTACGGAGACCTGACGTGTCAGTGTGCAGATCAGCATTTGTTTATCAAAAAGACTTGAGGAACCTCATCTCGGAACTGAACATAACAAACGAGTGCCGAGTACGCCATTTTTGATTACATGCGCCCATATTTGCTACAACGACCTATATGGCTGCTCACAACACAAAAATTCAACACTGATAGGAGACGACTTCATTACACGACCATATGTCAAAGACGGACCCGACGGATGCCACAATATTGCATTCTCGTTGATACTACGTTGCAGGATCGGAGAAATCTAGTGAGCGCGACTTGTGAACACTAAGTTACAAGAATGCTTTCGGACTATCACCGCAACGAAACAAGATAGGAGGTCTAGAAATGTGTTAATTATTGGCAAGATCAAAATGCTCCAAAAAAAAATCCCCAATCTTTGTTGTACAGATCTCAATGCAACCCTGCAACTATCAATGCCATTCCACAAGAAGCTGCCAGGAAGACCCGCATTCCTCGGAATGGAGGGCCTTTCAAGATGCAGCTATGCTACAAGCTTCTTCAACTTGGCATCGTTCTGGTTTGGCTGCATTCTGGCCGCCCAGGAGACTGCGCCATCTGCAGCAGCGGGCTGTACCGTCACGATTAATGGCTGCGCTACCAAAAACCCCCAAATTACAACCCAAAATTTCATGTTTACTCTGACCGGAGCACTTTAGCAGAGAGTTTCGGCATACTTTGATCCGATATCCAAGCATTCACAGCCTGTGACCTCGCGACCCATTCCACGGCTGCTTTGCTCTTGGGTCAGACGATGGCTACGCTTCTGGGCAACTTCATCTACACTGTCTTCAAACATGCTAGCTAGGGGGACGCCTGCACAATCGCGGCCCTTCTCACTCACGGCTTTTGGGGAGGGGAGACGTTGCGCGGGAAGGAAGTTGGAGCTGACGAAAGACAAAGCTCTGTCTTAGTGTCTCTCATGTTTCCAAACGAAATCCAGCTACCGTCAATCGTGCACCAGCGAGATCTAGGCTCGGCTGATATTGCTGACGTCTATGAATATTTAGTCGGTCTTTGACAAAGAGTACTGCAACACAATGTGGGGTTGCGGTCCCAAGAGCTGCATTCCTACAGACTACTAGCCTCTGTAAGAATGACGTTGTCGTGGGGCGAAGCCTTGCACCTCAGAGACTCACGGAACAGTATTGATCCGGCCGCACCTTCAGGATCCATGGGGATATTGGCTACTACTGATAGGGGTTTCCCTAGCACAGCTCAGCCGCACCTTCAGGGTCCACGGGGATATTGGCTACTATTGATAGGGGTTTCCCGAGCAGAGCTCAGCCGCACCTTCAGGGTTCACGGGGATATTGGCTACCATTTATAGGGGTTTCCCGAGCGGAGTTTTCTTCTTCTCGATCACCTTTTTACCTCTTTTCTACACGGGCACCTACTCTTCTACATCAAGGCATACCTAGCTATCTCTCTACCTACCTATCTGTATCTAGCCTACCTCCTAGATCTACCTACCTATCAGACCGACCGTTGCATGTGTTCGTGCTCGCCCTGTTGATTCCGAAGCTCCCTATACCGCACCTGTACCCTATCCGTTGACAAAGTCTCATCCTTCGTCCTCTAGACAAGGTTCGTCGGGACGGACTTCTTCCAGAATACCTAACCATGCTAATCTATATGGTGAGTCTAGAACATTAAGATCAATCTCTCAATTCATACATCAGCAAACGGTCTTGGCCTTTCAAAGCTTCACAACCGTCGAACGGGGTTTTGGTCGCCGCAGGGAGATAACCCAACTTCGGCACCTTGGTGTCGGGTCCACCTTCTCAGAAAAATGGGGTTTTATGGCCAGAATGAATGGAGAACTGGGCTCTGACTCGTTGAAGGCTGACTCATAAGACTCACATGATTTCGAAGGTTATGTGAGACCCTATCTCAACATAACAGTAGTTTCATGAATATGGTATATGATATCGTCTGGCCAAAGCTTCAAGACTTGCTCGATATCACAGAAGTTTTAATGCGGAAGTCTGTGGTACACAGGACTGGTATGATCTGTTCGGGCTGCTGCCATAGAAGTAGGCACCATGCGCTCTTGAAATAACTCTAGACTATGTACAGGGGTATCCATCTTCATATGTGTACAGCAAATCCA
>JAABUS010000945.1_pt1 | contig 68779 bp, 63 predicted proteins | sample 5560161 | NCBI WGS metagenome assembly JAABUS01 (sample SAMN10711885, study PRJNA513376) | rock metagenome | isolation source: Antarctica rocks | place: Antarctica: Victoria Land, Trio Nunatak nord | collected 2016-01-04
ACCTGGCCGTTCACGGACTCTCGGGAGATGTACGGCAAGCAAACTCCTACTACGAGAACCTCCACAACGGAACCAACAAGTTCGATTTCGTTATGGCGAATCCCCCGTTTAACGTCAATGGGGTGGACAAGGACCGGATCAAGGACGATCCTCGCTATCCCTTTGGTATGCCTAGAACAGACAACGCCAACTACCTCTGGATACAGGAGTTCTTCAGTGCCCTCAACGAGAAGGGCAGAGCAGGTTTCATCATGGCTAACTCCGCTTCCGATGCAAGGGGCAGTGAGTTAGAGATCAGGAAGCGTCTCATAGAGGAACGAGCGGTGGACGTAATGATCTCCATAAGCTCCAATTTCTTCTACACAGTCACCCTCCCCTGCACCCTTTGGTTCTTCGACAAGGGTAAGAGGGAAACGGAGCGCAAGGACAAGGTGCTCTTCATAGATGCCAGACAGATCTACAGGCAGGTTGACAGAGCACACAGGGACTTCAAGCCTGAGCAGATCGAGTTTCTCTCCAACATCGCAAGGCTCTATCGTGGTGAAGAGGTAGAGACCGATATGGGAAGCCAGGAGATGATGAAGGAGCGTTTCCCCGATGGCTCCTACGCCGATGTGCCAGGACTCTGCAAGGTAGCAACCCTAGCGGAGATCGAGGAGCAGGGATGGAGTCTCAACCCTGGTAGGTACGTGGGGGTGGCTGCAAGGGCAGCAGATGACTTCGTGTTCGCAGAGAAGCTGGAGGAGCTGAACGAGGAGCTTGAAATCTTCAATGCCGAAGCTAGAGAGCTTGAGAAGCGGATAGCGGAGAACGTAGCGACGCTACTAGAGAACTATTAATATGTCCACTCCACAAGACACCTTGTTTAAACAATGCAGGGTAGGCGATATCGCGAAAGTGATCTCTGGCTTCGCTTTCAAAAGCCACAGTTTTCAGGCTGACGGTGTTCCAGTTATCAAAATTAAGAACATTCGGATCGGATCAGTTGACCTTTCAGAATCTGATAGAGTTGACCCTTCCTTCCTATCACTAGATCAGAAATACCACGTCAAAGGTGGAGATCTCCTAATATCCCTAACGGGCTCACATCTTACGCAGCCTAATTCAGTTGTAGGAAGAGTAGCAGCCTATCCTTCTACAGTAGAGCAGGCTCTGTTGAATCAACGGGCCGGAAAGATAACCATCACCCGACCAGACCGATGTGATCCACGATACCTATTCTATTCACTGAGTGCCACAGAAGTACGAAGAAACATAGCACTCATGGCTTCGGGAGCAGCAAGTCAAGCCAATGTTAGTCCAAGCCAAGTCGAAAGCGTTCAGATACTTCTCCCTCCACTACCAACTCAGCGAAAAATCGCCTCCATTCTCTCAGCCTACGACGACCTGATCGAGAACAACACCCGACGGATCGAGATCCTTGAGGAGATGGCCCAGGCTATCTACCGGGAGTGGTTCGTCAACTTCCGCTTCCCAGGTCACGAGAAGGTTGGGATGGTTGATTCTCCTCTAGGGCTGATACCGGAGGGATGGGAGATCCGTACCCTTGCAGACATGTGCACCGTCGTTATGGGGCAATCACCAAAGTCCGAATACTACAACGACAAGGGCGAAGGGTTGCCCTTTCATCAGGGTGTCAAAGACTTCGGACCAAGGTTCCCTACTGATCGACTCTATTGCACTGTGCAGAATCGAGTTGCTGAAGCTGGGGATATCCTTTTTAGTGTTCGAGCACCTGTTGGGCGGATCAACTTGACCACGAAGAAGATCGTGATTGGCCGAGGTCTATGCGCGATACGGTGTAAGAGCGGGAATCAAGTCTTCACTTTCCAACAGTTAAAGGACAGATTTCAAGAAGAAGATTCGATGGGCGGTGGGACAATATTCAAAGCAGTAACGAAGGGTGACATGCTCGGTATCAAATTGATTCAGCCAGAGGATTCACTGGCCAAGAGATTCGAATCGCTCATCGAACCTGTGTTCAAAGAAATAGAGAACCTTACGGCTAAGAACTCTATTCTCCGCCGCACCCGTGACCTACTGTTGCCGAAGCTGATTTCAGGCGAAGTAGACGTAGAGGAACTGAGTAACGAGACAATAGGAGGCAAAGCATGAAAGCAACGGAAACGCCACTACTGCCTTTTCTTGAGGGGAAAAAGCAGTTCGTGATCCCCATCTACCAGCGCACATATAGTTGGACTAGGCCGCAGTGCCAGCAGTTGTGGGACGATATCTACAATGCTGGCTCAGAAAATTCAGTATCAGGACACTTTATCGGCTCTGTAGTCTATATACAGGAAGGCCTATTGCAGGGCTCGGGCATTCCCCAGCTTCTGGTTATCGATGGCCAGCAGCGGCTTACTTCGCTATCTCTTCTTCTTACAGCACTCGCTTCGGCAGCAGAGTCACGTGAAGATCTAAACTTCTCCAGCGAAGAACTACGTGATGAATATCTGACGAACAAGTATGGTAAACAAGATCTACAATACAAGCTTCTCCTCACACAATCAGACAGGGGATCCCTCAAGGCCTTAGTAAAAGGAAAAGTGCTACCGGAAAACCTCTCACCAAGAGTCGTCGAGAACTACCGCTTCTTTCAGCAACAGATTTCTAGGACAGACCTTGATCTGGATCAGATTTACGAGGGTATAGCAAAGCTCATTATAGTCGACGTTTCTCTGGATAGGAACTATGATAACCCGCAGCTAATTTTCGAAAGCTTGAATTCGACAGGTCTCGATCTCTCCCAAGCGGATCTTGTACGTAACTACATACTTATGGGTCTGGAACCAACACTGCAGGAATCGATATACGAAGATTACTGGCATCGAATGGAGAGAGCCTTCGACTACGCTAGAGGATCATGGCACTTCGACCGGTTTATGCGAGATTACCTAACGGTCAGGTCTCACGTCGGAAGAATTCCCAAACTTGAGGAAGTCTATGCGATGTTCAAGGACCTCGTGAAATCTTCGGACATTGGCTCAATCGAAGACATTGTCGCCGACGTATATAAGTATTCAAAGCACTATGAAAAGATAGTCTTTGGTCGAGAGGAAAATCTGGAGATAAAACGAGTACTGCAGCGACTTAGGAAATTGCGAGTCGATGTAGCTAATCCTTACCTATTGGAAATTTATGAGGACTATGTGCAAGGACTTCTTCCTCGAAAGGATTTTGTGCAAGTGCTCCGGCTGGTCGAAAGCTATGTCTTTCGACGGGCGATCTGTGAGATACCGACTAACTCCTTGAATAAGACTTTCGCAACCCTTAGCAGGGAAATCGATAGGGAGAACTATCTCAACAGCGTCAAGCTCTCCTTTGAGAACAAGGATAGCTATCGTAGATTCCCCAAAGACGAAGAGTTCTGGTACAGGTTTACCGTGAAGGATGTATACAACTTCGGGAATCGAAATTACCTGCTCGACAGGTTGGAAAACCACGAACGCAAGGAACCGGTCTCGATTGAAGAGTACACAATCGAGCATGTGTTGCCCCAGAACGAGAACCTGTCAGAAGAGTGGAGAAACGAACTTGGGGACGATTGGGCGACCATTCAGGGCGAATACCTCCATACCATAGGCAATCTCACTCTAACTGGCTACAACCCTGAACTAAGTGACCATCCGTTTGCTCAGAAGCGAACTATGAAGGGTGGCTTCAAAGATAGCCCTATTAGACTCAACCGATTCCTAGCTGAAACAAAATCATGGACGAAGGATCGAATTAACCAAAGAGCCGAAATTCTGGCGGATCTTGCACTGAAGATATGGCCTCATCCAACCATCGAAGAGATTCTGCTCATCAAGGGTACAGAGCAGACTATTGGGAATGACAGTGTATATTCGCTTGATGATTATAAGTATTTAGAGGGAGATACTCTTGAACTCTTTCAATATCTTCGTACAAGAATAACAAACATTGATCCTTCCATTGTCGAAGATATGAGACGAGACTACATCGGTTATAGAACAACCACATGCTTTACTAAAGTCGAACCACAGCCGGATAGACTAGTCCTATATCTAGGAGTATATCCAGAGGAACTTGAAGATCCATCTCAGATGTGTTCGGCAATGGTTGAAACAGAACCGTGGAGCCATGAAGTCCCTAGCTTGAGTATCCCTGCGACTCAGAACCTATCTCACTCAGAATTTGAGCACGTAATAGCCTTGATAACTCAGGCATATGAGAAACATATGGAGGAGGACGAATAGGCTTCTTGCCACCATCATGAGTCGTTACACTGAAAATGCACTAGTAGAACAACCCGCTATCTCTCTCCTCTCTGAACTTGGCTGGCAGACAGCCAACTGCTGGAGCGAGAAGTTCGGTGAGAACAGTACTCTGGGACGTGAGACCTCCAATGAGGTTGTTCTCGTCTCTCGACTACGTGCAGCTCTAAAATGGTTGAACCCCGACTTACCAAATACGGCAATAGATCAAGCCATCGAGGAGTTGGTAAAGGATCATAGTCTCATGTCTCCTGCTCAGGCTAACCGGGAGGTCTACCGGATGCTCAAGAACGGGGTGAGGGTAACGGTTCCTTCGGACGAGGGAGATACGGTCGAAGCAGTCAGGGTCATCGACTGGAACAATCCTGAGAACAACGACTTCTTCCTTGCCTCTCAGTTCTGGATCACGGGAGAGATCTACAAGCGGAGAGCAGACCTCGTTGGATTTGTGAACGGACTACCCCTGGTCTTTATCGAACTGAAAGCCTCACACAGAAGGTTGGAGAATGCCTACAGGGACAACCTCAGGGATTATAAGAGGACCATCCCCCAGGTCTTCTGGTACAACGCCTTCATCGTTCTTTCCAACGGCTCCGAGAGCAAGTTAGGAAGCGTTACCGCCTCCTACGAACACTTTGCCGAATGGAAGAAGGTCAACTCCGAAGGCGAAGAGGGCAGAGTATCCCTTGAAACAATGATCAAGGGAACCTGCGAGAAATCTAGGCTCTTGGACATTGTCGAGAACTTCACCCTCTTCTCCGAAGAAACGGCTGGATTGGTCAAGCTGGTTGCCAAGAACCACCAGTACCTCGGCGTGAACAACGCCTTCGAAGCCCTGAAGAACCGTAAGGATGACGGAAGGCTCGGGGTATTCTGGCACACCCAGGGATCGGGGAAGAGCTATTCGATGGTCTTCTTCTCCCAGAAGGTCTTGAGGAAGCTCGTAGGAGACTACACATTCCTAATCGTCACAGACCGGCAGGAGCTAGACGATCAGATCTACAAGACCTTCTCCGCTAGTGGTGCGGTCACGGAAGGTCAGGTCCAGGCGGATAGTGGAGATCACCTGAAACGCCTTCTCAGAGAAAACCACCGCAACATCTTCACCCTCGTCCAGAAGTTCCGTACCGAGGGTGGAGAAAAGTATCCAAAGCTCTCGGATCGCTCGGACATCATCGTGATGACCGACGAGGCCCACAGGACCCAGTACGACGTGTTCGCAATGAATATGAGGAATGCCCTGCCTAACGCCTCCTTCATCGGCTTCACCGGCACACCTCTGATGGCAGGAGAAGAGAAGACCAGGGAGGTGTTCGGAGACTACGTCAGCATCTACAACTTCAGGCAATCGGTGGAGGATGGAGCTACCGTTCCGCTTTACTACGAGAATCGAATCCCGGAATTGCAGCTAACCAACGAGGCCCTGAACGAAGACTTGGATCGGGTCATTGACGAGGCGATGCTGGACGAGAGGCAAGAGCAGAGGCTTCAGAGGGAGTTCAACCGAGAGTATCAACTCATTACCCGTGAAGAACGACTTGAGAAAGTAGCGGAGGACATAGTCTCTCACTTCATGGGTAGGGGTCAACGAGGAAAAGCGATGGTGGTCTCGATAGACAAGGCAACCACCATCAGGATGTACGACAAGGTCCAGAGGTGCTGGATCATGTACCTGGAGGATCTCCGGGAGCAGCTAGAGGATAGTTCCGAAGAAGATCGGGAGAGACTACAGGAGAAGATCTCCTACATGGAAGAGACCGATATGGCTGTTGTGATCTCTCCTTCCCAGAACGAAGTCGAGGACATGGCGAAGAAGGGTCTAGACATCCACCCTCACAGGGAGAGGATCGTCCGGGAGGACCTTGAGACTAAGTTCAAGGACTCTAGTAATCCCTTCAGGATAGTCTTCGTATGCGCGATGTGGATGACGGGCTTCGACGTTCCTTCGGTCTCCACCATCTACCTGGACAAGCCCATGAGGAACCACACCCTGATGCAGACGATAGCCAGGGCAAACAGGGTCTTCGGGGACAAGCAGAACGGGCTGATCGTTGACTACGTTGGAGTGTTCCGGGATCTTGAGAAAGCACTGGCGATCTACGGCTCTGGGGCCGGAGGAGAAGCAGGAGAAGGCGAGACCCCGGTGAAAGGCAAGGAGGAGCTTGTAGAGGCTCTCAGAAGGGCTGTGGAGGAGACCACAAGGTTCCTCAAAGAGCGCGGGAGTGATCCACAAGAGATCCTAGAAGCCGAAGGTTTCGACCGCTTAAAACTCCTAGACGATGCTCGAAACTCCACGTTGGAGAACGACGAATCGAAGCGTAGGTTCCTCTCCCTCACCTCCTCGGTGACCAAGCTGTTCAAGGCCGTACTCCCAGATACTTCGGCAGGAGAGTTCGCACCCCTCGTGAAACTCTTCTCGGTGATGGTCGAGAGGATTCGCAGTCTTGACCCGGAGGTGGACATCTCCGAGGTCATGGAGGGCGTGAACAGGGTCCTGGACGAGTCCATCACCGCGAGAAGCTTCGTGATCCCGGACAAAGACGATGAAGAGCCAGTGGATCTCAGCCAGATAGACTTCGAGGAGTTGAAGAAGAGGTTCGAGCAGGGACGTAAACAGACCGAGGCAGAGAAGCTGCGAGGTCAGGTCAACAGCAAGCTTAAAGAGATGGTCAGGCTCAACAAGAGCCGTACCGACTACCAGGAGAGGCTGCAGAGGCTGATCGAGGAGTACAACTCTGGGTCCATGAACATCAACCTCTACTTCGATGCCCTGATCAAGATGGCTCAGGATCTGACCGAGGAGGAGCAACGATCCATCGCCGAGGGACTCAGCGAAGAGGAGTTAGCCGTGTTCGATCTTCTCACCAAACCGGAGCCTTCTCTAACGGAGAAGGAGAAAGACGAGGTCAAGAAGATCTCAAGGGATCTCCTGGATACCCTGAAGAAGGAGAAGTTGGTCCTGGATTGGAGAAAGAGGCAGCAGGCTAGAGCAGCGGTTAAGGTAGCGGTGATGGATGAGTTAGATAGCCTTCCTCCTACCTACACAGATGAGATGTATCAGATTAAAGCTGACCTAATCTACCAGCACGTCTACGAATCCTATTGGGGATCTGGGAGAGGAATTTACGCCGAAGCTGGTTAAAATTCATGGGTACTGATCGGTGCAGCTTTCCAGGACTCCTAGAAGGCTGTCTTCAATCTAGGATACGGTGCTGAACCCTTGCCACTTCTCTATTTTGTTATTCCAACTAACACCTCTATATATTGATGAGGTGGGTCTCCCCCTCCACGTCTTGTTCTTCCCACGATTTATATTGTTCACCGTACGTGAGGCTATCCTCAGATTTGACCTTCTGTTGTCCAAGGAGTTCCTATTGATGTGATCTACAAGCTCATCGGGACCGGGATTCAACAAAGCCCTATGGAGATAGACTTTTCGGGGATTCCCGCCTTCGTGCTTTCTGGTCTTCCTATGAATGTAAATGATCCCGCAGCCGTTGTCGCTACCAGTCCAGGTATACTGATCAAACCAAGCTTCGTCCTTCTTATCTATGGTTACGCCTGCTTTCGTTCCTTTACAGGTTATATACTTAATTACCTGATCGTTCATGTGAACTCCGTGTCGAATTTAACGTTTGCTAATTCAAGAGGCATAGCTCTCAAACACAATGGTATGGACGAAAAACTATGTCCTACTTACTAGATGCGTTTTTAAGTAATATCTGCACCCATTGCTTGCGCTTGGCGTATATATGGTCCCTTACCATATCTAGTAAGTAGGACAGCTAATCCGCTTCCTTCGCCCTGATCTAAGAAATTAAAAGAGGAGATCGATGATGACATTGAAGGGATATAAGTCGAACAAGGAACGAAGAAACTTCTTCTTAACTGATCAAGCTAGAAATATTATTGATGCTAAGGTGAGGGAGTTAGGTATCTCTAAATCTGGTGTTGTGGAACTGTCCCTTCGTGAGCTAGACAAGAAAAGCGGCGTAAATTGAGGTGTCGCAATGTCCATGATGGAGATGATCCCCATAGATATTGTTAAGGGGATTATTCCTGGGATTCAAGCTTCCAATCACCTAGTGTCAGTTGAGATGATTTAAGGGATATGAATCCTGTACCTGGGCAACAGTGGTAACGTAGACTCCGTTACACAGAAGGCTTCTCTGATCCATATCCCAACCAAGGCTGCTTTACGTTGAGGAGTGGTTGCTGCTCTAGCTCTTCATCCCATTCAAGTACTCTTCCCAGTACTCTATAGCCTGCTCAATTGTTCTACCTTCGGCCTTTTCTTTTAGCTCAACGTTTAATACTCCGTAGTCAGTCTTGTCCTTTAGAGCGTTGTACGCCGACAATACATATACTGCTTCTGTTTCATTCTCAGTCGTGAACGTTTCTGCCTTACCCCACCAAAACTCTATAGACATTACAACATTCATCTGCAACTTCTTCGTTTTATTCATATAAATTATTCCTCATAGTTGTGCATTAGATTTAAACTGGCTTACAAATAACATTCAATCGTTTTTACATATCATCCTCCTATATATTTGTATTTGCTGATTTGTGGCATAGACAAGAGCAGAAATAGTATATTAGTGCATATTATTTTTGTCAATAATACTCATCATGAAATTGACTAATACTAAAGTCTTAATATTAAAATATTTATATAAACTAATTTTACTAATAATTGTATAATTCAATTCACAATATTTCATCTCTATGTAGATAAGGCTTCGTGCAATTTTCTCCAAAATATCCACAGAACCACAAAGGAGAGAGTCTATAGTTCCTCTTCTTGTGGTCTCACGGAAGCCTCTCCGGTCTCACCCTACTACGTTAAGGGGGTGAGACCGGGAGAGTAGCTTCCGCCCAGAGCTGTTTTTTGCTCTGGGACCATTCTGGAACCTGTGGGACCTCTTGTGGTTTTTCCCATAACTATGGGCTTTTTCGTAGTCCCATGCCAAATGACGTACCTGAGACCAGTGAGACCTTGACCAGGCGTCTAGGTTCCACTTCTAAGTACCAGTCTGGGACTTGTGGGACCCCTACTTATTTAGGCTACGTTATCCACCTCCAAACTCAGTGCCGCTGGATAAAAGAGCTTCTCTTTTTTGATAACGTGACCATTTCTCAGAAGACCATTCTTAGCTCTATAGTACGTTCCCTTGCCCATCCCGTTCTCTCCTGGCTCCATGCAGGCATTCTTCCACTTGGTATCGGCGGCACCTTTACTACCGAACTTCTCTTTCAAAACCCTATATGCTTCGCTTTCCTTATCCGTTAATTCCTTCATTCCCAAACTAGCAGTGCCTGAGCCTAGAGCGGCTTCATCGGACCTAAGGAAAACGAATCCTTCCTTAGTCCCTCCCACCGAAAACCTCACGGGCTTGGTAAACCAACCGTCCCTATCCTTGACAAGCTTAAGCTCTATCTCTCCCACCCTTCCCCTGTCGAAGGGTTTCATCTTCTTTAAATCCCACTGAACGGCCACATCGTCCCTCTTCTTGCTGGCCCCCTTCTCCTTACCATCCTTATTAACGTGATCCAGGATGACTACAGCGATGCCCTGCTTCTTAGGAACGTCCAGGAATTTCACGCACCATTCAGCAACGTCTGAGTTACTGTTTTCATCGTAGCCCAAATCTGAAAGAAACCCTATCCAAGAGTCAAAAATTATCAGGGAGGGCTTGATCTTATCTAGGACGGAGACGTACTCCGTCAGGCCCTCTTGTGTGGAGAGAGAAGGAAATGGAGCGTAATAGAGTAACTCATCAACTTCCTTGGAATCAGCGTTGAAACCATCGAACAACCTTTCGACAATAGTTTTCGACCCGTTCTCTTTGTCCAGGTAGAGTACGGTCTTGCCCTGAGTAATCACTTCTTTAGCAAGGTAGAGAGCCAACCATGTCTTGCCGTTTCCAGCCCCGGAGACAATCCTATGAGTCTTACCGACCTGGATGATGCCAGGAACCAATTCTTCGGGAGGCTCAATGCCATTCTTGGCGATCTCACCCAATTTCATAAATTCGATGAGAGGAAGGGTGTCCACGTAATCGTATCTGGTCTCACCATAATCTGAGTCCTGAGATTGCGTGTTCCTCCCCTTGCTCTCCAACTCATCAACTATTTTGTGATATTGCTTTTCGGAATCTGGCCTATCCGTGTACTTGGACCATCCTAGAGATTTGTCCCTCTCCCTAAGAGCATTCAAGATGGTGTTTCTAGTAGCCCCAGCGTCGAAGAGAACCCTGCCTATCTTCAGCAGGGAAGCAGACCTGTCCACCTCTCCATTGTCAGCGTACTTGGGTTTCTCACCATTCCAGACCTTGAGATCCCCTGCCTCCAAAACTACGGGCGGTTCACTATTATCGTACGTGTATTCCTTGTGAGTGTTCTCAGAGATGGGAAGCGGAAGAAGATTCGCCTTTAATTGGTCAGGGTCGTAGGATTCTTCCCTAAGTTCTTTCAGTTTAACAGTAGGAGTACCCTCATACTTATGATTCTGGGTGTCAGGAAGCCTCATAACCTGCGTGAGGTCCCATCCAGACAGATCTGCGTCTATCGCATTGGCCAGTTTCTTATTGAGGCGCTCTGCCTCGTAAGGATCGATAGCCTTATTCAATTTGTAGAAGTACTGATACCTACCGGGAGAAGTTTCTAGGGTAAGAGTGGGCTTCGGCATGTCCTCCGTCACCGTGGCTTTATCCCCATCCACGTACAGACAAATTATGGGCGCTGCATACTGCTTCTGCCTCTTGGGTTGAGTTAGAAGATGGGCACAGAAATAAACCTCCCTCCCCTTACCAGCTTCCTCTTCTATGTGAGATAGGGCCTGATCTAGCTCACTAGGATAAAGAAAAAACTCTTGTCTAATAGAACCTAGTTCACCATGCTTATGCCCAGTGCTTGGTGGCCTATATCCAGAGAATATACAGATATAGTATCCAGGATGCTCTGACTCTGAATCTGATTCGGTCAGCTCAAAGCTATGTTTTAATACCTTTATTACATTTGTCGCCAATTTGGCCTCCTCTTATACGAAGCCAGCGCCTATCGCTGGTTCGGTAAGAGCAAGAACCGGAAACGATAATAGTGTTGAGGTGGGGAATAAACATAATGTATATTACTATAGCATGACATATAAAAAATGTCAAGGTTATCGATCATGTAATCTGAATCTTTAGACGGATATCGAAATTCGCAGTTGAAGTCCTATTTAGCTACTTGAATCCAGAGGCTCAGAGATCTTTACATGAACATCTCAATACATTTTCGACACTAGTATTTTACTGAGACACAATAGACTACAAAATAGATTACTATAGTGATTCGAATGCCTTAGATAACCGATATCGTCGCAACTGTTTAGTTATCTATAGATGCGATATTAATATTGTGTATACTATGATGCACATTTATACGATCTTTATTGCAGAGCAATGATCCCAAGTGCAAAATAGGTTCATATAGCATCACTTACTGTTAAATGATATCTTGGTCATCAACTAGAGCGAAGGAGAGACATGGCGGTAAATCTCTTTACTGAATTGTTCGATAGTGAGGGAAACAAACTAGAGGAGTCGTTCTTCGGTTCCCTGCTTTCCGTCAAAAATTGGGCCAAGGAGAAAGACGCTACCTTCATCCGTATCACAGACACAGTAGAGAAGACGGAGACCTACTACTTGAAGGCTGGCGCACAGGGAAGGTGGACGGAGGCCCCCGAAGAGACTTTTGAGTTCGTGATCAACAGGAACAAAGGGAAGAAGACCAAGAAGTAGCAAGGCGAAACTAATTGTGGAAAAAGCATTACCACTGACCAGCAAATAAACAGATTGGTGCATGAGCTTTACGGACTAACGGAAGAGGAGATCCAGATCGTCGAAGGATGAGTCAGCAGCCCGTATATATCACTTCATCAGGTTAAGATATGTTTGTTCAGCAACGGGAGAAGTCTGAGGAAACCATTCAAGATTTGTTAGGGGGGAGTAGCTGATATGACTGATTCAACAAGGCAAATCTTAGCCACTGCATTGCCAAAGCTCAGAAAGCGCATTCAAAAGATACGAAGCCGCAAAGAAACCATCGGGGAACAAAACACGAAGGCTGCTCTCATTGATCCTTTGCTGTCAGCCCTAGGATGGGACATTGAAGATATTGAGGAAGTATCTAGGGAGTATAGACGTAAGTCTCAAGATAATCCTGTTGATTATGCGCTGTTCATGTTGAGGTCTCCCCAGCTATTCGTGGAAGCGAAGGGGCTTGAGAAGGACTTGAGCGACAGGAGATGGATCTCCCAGATTTTAGGCTATGCAACCGTAGTGGGGGTTGAATGGTGCATACTAACCAACGGAGACGAATACAGACTCTACAACGCCCACGCCCCAGTTGATGTGGAACAGAAGCTATTTCGGATGGTTCGCATCTCCGACTCTGATCAGGAAGCGTACGCACTTGATACCTTAGAGCTTCTTTCTAAAGAAAAGATGGGCGACAATCTTCTCAACGTCTTATGGAAAGCTCACTTTATCGACCGTCATGTCAGCACAACCCTGAGAGATCTACTTCAGAACGATGATGCGGGGCTTATCCGGTTGATACGAAAGAAAACGCCAGAGCTTACTCCTTCAGAGATTCGGGATTCTCTAAAGCGTGCAGATATCACCATCGATTTCCCGCTAGTTTCCATTTCCTCTCAACCCTCTACGTCGCTTGCGAACGATAAAGTAGATTCTCCCGTCAAGCTGGTTGAAAAAGAGGGCGTACCGAAGACACCTAACATTCCAGGTGTGCAAGTCATTGATCTAATCCAGGCTAAGTTTATCGAGCCACCCTTGAAACTAGAAAAAGAGTTCAAAGGGAGCCACCTCGAAGCAGAAGTACAGCAGGATGGAACAATAGTCTTCGATGGTGAAACCTACAAATCTCTATCCTTGGCTGCAGCTTTTGCCCGGAAATCTATCATCGGTGCACCTGCGGGACGCAAATATCCTCATACCAACGGATGGATTTTCTGGAAGTATCGTGATGCAGCAACTGGGAAATTGGAAGAAGTGGATGTGCTCCGACAAAGGTATCTGAAAGCTGGCAAGTAAAGTAATGCCTCTCTTCTACAGCTACTCCGTTAAGGACGAAAGGTATCGTTAACGCTAGATGAGTGTTGCGAGGATCTCATGCCCACAGACCCTTTACCCAGCCTTGTGGTCTACCCAGCAGCCGGTTGATGTAGAAAGAGTAGGTATAGGCGGCGATCTTCGCCACCGGATACCGGTCCTCGGAGGAGTGGACCAACCGGACGGCCTCCTACTTGAACTCAGGCGAGTAGAGCCTGCCTGTTTTGCCCATCTTCGACCCCTTTCACGGAACCTGATCGCTCAACTCTGATCGCTCCGTGCAAGCGGGTCAAACCCATAAAAAATATCCCAGAATAATTTTTAGGGGACTGCTCCGGTGTTTGGCTCAATGGTAAGGTACCCTCCATAGGGGGGTACCTTCTTTCAAATATCTCACGTCGAACCCAGGGGGGTAGGCTACGGGGTTAGAGCACAATCTGTGGTATTTGAAGAGCGTGCGTCTGGAGTTAAAAGCTAGAAAATCTCATCGCACTTGTTCGCACTTGGTAGCAAGCTATGATTGGGTAATCTATACTCCAGCTCACAGTGTTGGGAGAGGGGGTCTATTGAGTCAAGTTCTGTCCAGCTTGTGCGAATAATGGGGAAGCAATACAACTTATAAAGGGTTAAGGGATGTCAGAACAGCAGCGTTTCTGTAGAAATTGTGGAACCGAGATTAGGCCAGACACAACTTTCTGCGTGTCTTGTGGAGCAAGTTTGATGGCAGAAGGTCCGGAGAAGGATTCTGCGGAACCTTCATCACCGGGAGCGTTTGTTTCATTGATTGGTACCATACAGGCGAAGATCCAAGCATTAATCCAGCAAATCGGGAAGATCTTCTCGATAGAGCGAGGCAACATTCTTCGAGATATGCCCAGCAGGATGGTAGGCTGGTTCAAGGATCTCCCCAGCATTCCCAAGCTAGTGATAGCGGGAGTAGTGTTATTGATACTCTTAGTGACTCTGAGCCCGGTCGCTGTCGGTCTTGCGGCACTTGCACTCGGTGTGAGCATTATCGCCTTGATTATCCGAGTGACTCAGCGTGGATCTCTCACGGGATGGGGGATTGCCGCCGTGGCTTCGCTCGTGATGATGTTAGCTTTCGGGGGAATCTCGGAGTCTCTATATGGTTCCGGGTTTGCGGGAAGTCCTGGCACCGAGCGCACCGAGCCTCCTACCCCTAAAGAGAAAATAGAGTCCGCCCTCAGGTCTGAGTTCGACTGGCAGCTCAGGGATGTTAAGGTGCAGGGGAGCCCCTCTGTTGGATTCACTGTCGATGCCGACTTCGACGCCCGGTGTGGTAACTGCAGCGACGCCCAGTTTGTTCGAACTATCGAGAAAGATATGAGGAACGGATATCGGGCTCTGTATACTTCCGACCCGGCACCTGGTATATCCGAAGCATCGTTGACAGCTTATCATGAGATGGTCAGCAAGTCGGACGGCTCGACAAGCGATTACATCATCTTCAGTACTACCTTACTGGGGACAGAAGCACGAGACCTTCACTGGGAGAACGCCAGCTACATAGATTTTGGAAACATCTGGGCAGTAGAAGAGGTATACCCGAATTACGATCCTTTGTATACGTCTGGGCCAGCCTTCGACACCGGATACGATGGTTACTAATCGTAATCGGAGTCGTTCACTACAGTTTGGTCTGGCATCTTTGCAGCGGCGGGACCAATACCCAACATCTGAGGAATCGGACGAAAGATGACAGAGGGTAATCACCCGGTCTACTGCACGAGCTGCGGTAGCATCGTCAGCTCGGGAGACAGGTTCTGCGGGGTGTGCGGGGCCAGTGTATCTCCAGATGCTCCGGATGCTGCTCCTACACAAGAGGTACCAACTATAGTTCAACCTCCTCCGCTAAGTGCACCCTCCCCTAGGAGAAACAGGACGCTGGCTGTAGTGGCCGGTATCGGGGCATTAGTAATCGTACTGCTGGCAATCGGTGCCATCCTTACCGTAAACCTGCCGAAAGGCAAATCCAACACTCAAGGTCAGGCGAAGCCAACTCCGAAGTCGGCAACCACCACTCAGGCCACCCAACCTTCCACCCAGGAGAAAACCTCTTCAATGACTACTCCTAAACCGCCCTCTGTTTCGCCGGATGCTTCACCTGATCCTGCCTTCGATTTGCTTCTGCCTACCCTCAAGAAGATGACCGATGCCCCCATCATGCTCCCGGCAAATTTACCGGAGGAACTCAAATACGTTGCCGTGGACTCTGGCACGAGCGGAGACAAGTATTCGGTCTTCTTTTTGAACGTAGCGAACAAGACCGGAGAAGTGACCCAAGAGTTTGTGGGTGCGGCTGTGAGGGGGGACATCAGTGCGGAACCTTCGGGACCGGGACCTCAATTTCCCGACTATGGACCAGGGGTGAAGCAAACATCGTTGGGGAAGGTTACGCTCCCCGATGGCACTGAAGCTACTCTCAACTATTACGATCCAGAAACAAACGTGCCGTTCACCGCAGGAAGTTTTGTGTACCAGGACCCTTCCGCTGGACGAAACTACCTGTATACGGTAGAGATAGATCGAGACTCTTCACAAGGAGATCTGATCAAGCAGGTTCTCTCCACCATGGTGTCGGTCCCTGATACGGTAGAAGCAACCTCAGTAGAACCTACCACACCTGAATCTACTACTTCGTCAGAAGGACCAACGACAGGCGATTTTCTGCAGCAATTCGTATCGAACTACTATGACGCTGTTTCAAGAAAGGACTGGACCGCTACCTACTCCATGCTTGACGACGTTTCCAAGCAAAAATTCACTGAGGATGAGTGGATAAAAATCCAGGGTGTCCGTGCAGCATCCAACTCCTCACCCATAGTATCAGCAACGGCAGAGGGACCTTACGGTTCGGAGACCCAGTATCCCTTCTCCATGAACGTCAAGCTCACCTACGAAGACGGAACGTCTGAAACGACGAAGATGGGCCTGGTATCGGCACCTACGGTAAACGACGTTAGCGACTATCATCGTCACCTCACCGACAAAGACATATCCTACCTCAAGGGACTCATTCATTAGGAACGACATCAGAAGTCAATATGGGAGGTGGCAATTCCCTACACTCGTTCCATACAGGTTCTGTAATCCTTGTCCCCTATGAATATCTGGTAACGAGCATCGAAGTTGCTGATGGTGATCCCATGGCACCCTGGTACTTTCGCATCTTCCATAGTAGGACTCACGAACTCAAAAGTGGTGCCTGGAGCAACTCCCTCATAACGTTCGCTTCGTACAAGTTGAGCCTTCGGGTCTATCTGGGTCACCAAATCCTTGATGCAATCTTGGCTCCCACCTACGCATTGCTGGGCCATCTCCGTGACACTGGGAGTAGTGTACTGGCGGTAGAGTACGTAGCCGAATAGTCCAATACTTACAAGTGCCAGCACGAAAATTGCGCCGATAAGTGCTTTCATCGATCTACCACCCCTCCTCATAGTTCCGCCTTGCCAGTTATATGCCATTGGATGACAGAATAACCTAGCCAGAATCTATGGTGTAGGTAGGAGTGAAAGGTATCAACCACGCTGTTGAACGTGGTTGGCTCTAATCTGTCCTCAGCCATCTGGGAGCATTCTATCCTCCGATGACAAACTACATACTTTGACGCATGGATCTATGTCGCAAATGTGTCATACTATAAATAGTTGGTATTTCGGACTGTGTTCTGGCAAAAAGATTCAGGAAGGGAAGCAGATGGCTGCTCTCCATTGTCTGTGCAAGAAGAGAAGCATGATCCGGGCCGAGTTCTGGTGGAAGGCTGCTGAGGACAAGCACGGCTGGGTGTACTTCGATGATGATGAAGCGAGCCAGACCTATACGCAGAGTGTTACCCACTGTCCAGGATGTGGTGAAGAGCTACATCGTAGGATGCTGTCAGCGGCGGCATAAGGAGGGTTAGAGATAAAAGGCTCAGAAAAGGACGAGTTTATTCTTCGACTTGATGATGATACGGGACAGTCGATAAGGTAAAATCAAGCGGTATGGATTAGTCGAATTGAACAACATACAATCATGCAGACCCAATCTATACACGTACTTGCTCTCTAAGACCTCTGTATGGCTCTCTAAGAGCCTTCGTGAAGATTTTAATGGTAGAGTACCAGACGACGAGGTGCGAAGGCTTAGAAGCCGAATATGAAATATCGATAAGGTTTATTGTAACATATTCTTCCTGCCCGTCGCCCACTTGAGCAACCAACCCTAGATGTATGTTGCATGGATTGACGGTACAACGGGGGCCATCAGACTCCCCACCACAAGGAGCAAGAGATGGCCCAGCCCCAGCATACTCCGTCGCTCGCTCACCTGGAAGAAGCTCTGACCGTGCTCTTCGATTACGCGTAGCTAACGACCCACAGTGATTTTATCGACCCGGTTCATAACGTCTTTAACTGATCGCCGCGTGGCGATAAGGCGGCCTATAATCGAGCAGTTGTCCTTACTTTGGCCGTGCTGTCTTCACCCGCTCCCACCACTTCACACCGTTAGCTGTGAATCTTCGGACATCGGCAAGTCGGCGAGCGGTCCATTCAAGGGACTCCTCTTCGCTTTAGAGAGTGATCATTGCAAGTGACAGCGCGTGTAGGCACCTTTCGAGACCGTCCACCGGGTTGGCATCAAATTGGCATCAAAAAGGCCGGGACTGACCCTGGCTTCCGCTTTGTGCTCCACGTTTTACCTGCAAATGTCAATATTTTGATAGCGCGCTCGGCAGGACTCGAACCTGCGACCTTCTGATTCGTAGTCAGACGCTCTATCCAACTGAGCTACGAGCGCATTGGAACTAATTATGATACCGCTGACGGAGGGTTTGCTCAAGGTGGTTATATGGAGCTGCTTTTGGAGATATACTTCTGAGGGATCGTAAACCAGGTTTAGATAAGGTAGCTGTATAGATTTGAGCGCGACGGTTCTGCTTGCTATAGGGGATGATGAAGAACGGTTGCATTTGAGGCGGGCTCTCTCCGGAGAGGGGTGGAGGGTCTTGCCGGCCGGGTCTGGGTCTCAGGCGCGGCAGATGGCCGAGAAGCAGGAGTTTGAGATCGCGGTGGTGGACAACCGGTTGCCAGATGAGCGGGGGTTTCAGGTGATCTCGGCTGTTCAGAAGCCGGGTGTCTCTACCGTGGCTCTTTTGCGCGATGAGGATACGATGGACCGCATCGTCGGTATAGAACTCGGCGCGGATTATTATATGCGTTCGCCGGTGAACCCGAGGGAGCTCGTGGCGCGCGTCAAGCAGATCCTTCGCAAGAGAGAGTATGCGAGCGGGGGCTCGTCCGGCAGGCTCTTCGTGGGGGAGCTCGAGATCGACCCAGACCAGGTCTCAGTTCGCAAAGGAGACAAGGAGATCCTGCTTTCACCACGCGAGTTCAAGCTGCTTCATACGCTTGCCCGTAGTCCAGGCCGGGTCTTCCCCCGCGATGCGTTGCTGCGTCAGGTGTGGGGCGAGGATGAGTATATAGACGAGCGGACCGTAAACGTCTACGTCCAGCGCCTGCGCAACAAGCTCGGAGATAGCTCCGCGAACCCCAAAGTAATAGAGACCGTCCGCGGATTCGGATACCGGCTCGTGAGACCGGCTGGCTAGAGCGTCAAGTCCCCGGTTTCCGACGGATCAAAGCCCCGCCCCGTATAGTCTCTCCGGGTCGCACCTGGTAGCCGTGGCCGACTATACAGTCTTCGATGTAGGCGCCGTCGCCCACGCTCGCGCCGGAGAGCAGGATGCTGCGCTTGATAGTCGCGCCCGGACGGATCCAACAGTCCGTCCCAACCGTGACGGCGCCCGCCAACGTCACGTCCCTGCCCACGACCGCGTCCCGGCCTATTAGGACGTGACCCTCGATCCTGGCTGAAGGATGGATCTGGGCGTCTTCTCCAACCCACAGGCTGTCGCCTCGCTTCTCGCCTGGGATCTCTACCCTCACCCTGCCAGAGAGTACATCGTATTGCGCCTGCCGGTACGCCTCTAGCGTCCCGATGTCCGACCAGTAGAAGTCCCCCTGGTAGCCCACGAACTTTTCCCCAGCTTCCATGAACCGCGGAAACACGTCCTGCGCGAAGTCGAAGAAAGTATCTTCCGGGACGTACTCCAGCGCTCGCGGCTCCAGCACGTAGATACCGGTGTTGGCGAGCGTGCTTATGGCGTCCTTCGGGTCCGGCTTCTCCTGAAAGCCCAGGATGTTGCTCTCCCCATCCAACTCGACCACCCCGAACTCCGAAGTGTCGTAGACCCTTCGTAGAGCAATGGTCGCCAGAGCGTCTTTCTCCTTATGGAAAGCGACAAGCTCCCGGATGTTCACGTCCGTCAGGGCGTCGCCCGATACGATGACGAAGGTGTCGTCGAACTTTTCCGCGAGCCGCTTCACGCCACCTGCCGTGCCGAGCAGCTTCTCCTCGCGGCTGAGATGCACTTTCATTCCGTTTATCCGGGACTCTTCTCCGTAGGCTTGAAGAAGGGCGTCGGCCAGGTAGAAGACGTTGACGTGGACTTCTTCTATGCCGTGGGTGGCGAGGGTCCTGAAAATGTGCTCGATTATTGGAGTGTCCACCACAGGGGCCATCGGTTTCGGGACCTCGCCGGTCAGGGGGAAGAGCCGGGTTCCCTTACCAGCCGCAAGCGCCATTGCTTTCACCAACATACCTCCATCGCCGGGGTGGCCTGCAAAGCATCCCCGCGTACTCTATATTCCTCCTTGTGCATGCCGAAACTTTACAACGTTTGCAACGACTCTTCCCCTCAGCCAAATTCAACGAACCGCTAAGACGCTACACGGCGTGGAAGATCGGCGGTCCCGCCGACGCCCTGCTAGAACCGGAGAGCGCCGAGGAGTTGATCGAAGCCGTACAGAAAGCCCGCGAGCATGACATCTCAGTAACCATCCTCGGGGGCGGCACGAACGTCCTGATCCTGGACGGCGGCGTCCGTGGCCTCACCATCCGGCTCGCCAAGTCCTTGAGGCGAGTCGAGTTCGATGAGAACCGCGTGGTCGCCGACGCCGGAGTCCTCTACCCCGTCCTCGCCAACACGACCGCCGCGCGCGGCCTCGCCGGCCTCGAATTCGCGACCGGCATCCCCGGCACCGTCGGCGGCGCCGTGTACATGAACGCCGGAGCCTACGGCAGCGAGACGGTAGAAGTCCTCGACTGGGTGGACGTCTTCCGTGACGGCGAAGTCGTCAGGATGAACAACGGAGACCTCGACCTCACCTACCGCCACAGCATCCTCCACGAGCACCCAGACTGGCTGGTGTTGCGGGCAGGTTACACGCTCTCGCCCGGCGGCCCGGACGAACTAAAAGCCCGCATAAAAGAGTTCCGTGCCCAGCGCATGAACGGCTCTCCGAACAGACCGAGCTGCGGCTCGACCTTCAAGCGTCCCGAGGGAGACTTTCCGGGCCGCGTCATAGAGGCGGCGGGTCTAAAAGGTACGCGGGTCGGACAGATCGAAGTCTCGCCCGTCCACGCCAACTACCTCGTGAACCTCGGCGGCGGTACGGCCGCTGATGCTCTGGAGTTGATAGAGCATGTGCGCGAAACAGTGCTCGAAAAGACGGGGATAGAACTCGAGGCCGAGGTGCGGGTAATAGGGGAGAAGTAGTTTTAGCTGACTGTTTGGCCGGTTGGCCGCTGATGGCTATACGTGCGGAACAGGTCCGGGATGTCGCCGAGGTCCGTGTGCGAGTCGCAGACGTCCAGAAGGGCCTGAGAGGTACACTGTCCCGCGCTCGTTACCTCGACGCGGATGCCCTTCTCGCTCTGCAGGTATTCGATGGCCTCGACGTAGTCGCCGTCGCCGGAGACGAGGATGTAGGTGTCGGCGTGATCCGCGAGACGCATCATGTCCACGATGATGCCTATATCCCAGTCGCCCTTGTGAGCGATTGTGCGCTCGCCCTCCGGCGACAGCGTTTCGTGGACTATGAGGGGCTTGGAGCGGACCTTGTAGCCGAACTTGTTCAGGTTGTAGACGAAAGAGCGGGCTCCCTGCGTATCGTCCGCCTCGTGTTTCTCCACGATATAGAAGGTCGCGCGGAAGAGTTTACGCCCGGCGACGGTCGCGGAGAGGAGTTGCTCGTAGTCCAGGACGCCCTTGTAGTAGTTCTTGATCGAGTGGTACAGGTTCGCGCCGTCGACGAACACCGCTACCCGTTCCATCGCTTCTTGCCGATCCATCATAGAGTTGGATGTTATCAGAAAAACGGTCCCATACCGTGGAGCGGAGAGTTTACCGGACAGGCAAACTAGGTTAATATCCGGTCGTTGAGTCACCTTACGGTATAAGAGGGGGCGGTGTCCGGCATGGAGTTCGAGATAAGCATAGACGAGCGTGCCGAAGACTACTCCATCATCTCGGTGCGTGGTGAGATAGACCTCCACACGGCTCCTAAGTTTGAGACGGTGATGGAGCGTGTCGCGGGTGACGGATTTCAAACCGTCGTGGTGGACATGAGTAGTGTGTCGTTCATGGACTCGACCGGCCTCTCCGCGCTCATGCGCGCCAGGGACTACCTGGAAGAGCGCGACGTATCCTTCCGCCTCGTCTCGCCGTCTCACGCCGTCGACCGTATCTTCTCCGTCACCGGCTTCCAGGACTATTTCGAGATCTTCCCCTCGCGTGAGGATGCCATCTCCCATTAGCAAATCGGCGCCGTCTGGCGGCTTCTAGACGCGAGCTTCATTCGTACTAGAATCTGCTCTATTCATGATGACTGATGTGAAAAGCGTGAAAGTCCCCGAGCCTCTGGAGCGTCTGGGCGAGTCGTTCCGGGGAGCGGGGCATGACCTGTACCTGGTGGGCGGGTACGTGCGGGACATCCTGCTTGGGAAGGTACACAAGTATACTGACGCTACAACGGACGCGCGTCCGAAAGAGATCAAACGGCTTCTGAGTCCTTATGCTACGCATCTCTGGACGGTAGGGGAACGGTTCGGGACTATCGCCTCCGAGGTGGATGGCTATGAAGTCGAAGTCACGACTTACCGCAGCGACCTTTACACGGAGGGTAGCCGCCACCCGGAGGTCCGGTTCGGCGAGAGTCTCGAAGAGGACCTTGCTCGGCGGGACTTCACGATCAACGCCATCGCCGCCGATACCGTTACGGGGGATATCCTGGACCCTTTCGATGGACGCAAGGACCTGGAGTCCGGCGTTATAAGGCCCGTCGGCGAGCCGCTCGACCGGATGCGCGACGACCCTCTGCGGATGTTGCGCGCCGTGCGCTTCGAGGTGCGGCTCTCAACGCCGGAGAAGCCCTTCGCGATGACGGCGGACCTAGAACAGGCGATCCGGAAGAACGCTCACTGGTTGGAGAGCATCTCCGCCGAGCGTATCCGGGATGAGTTCGAGAAGATCCTGACCTCCGAGAACGTCTCTCAGGGGCTGCGGACGCTCGTGCGGCTCGGGCTCATGGAGTACATCGTGCCGGAGTTCCTTGAGACGCTCTCCGTGGAGCAGGAGGCGGAGTTCCACCATAAGAACGTCTTCGAACACACCCTTATAGTGGTCCAGAACGTCGATCCGGACCCTATCCTCCGCAAGGCTGCATTCTTCCACGACATCGGCAAGCCTCGCACCCTTGTCTACGAGCACTGCTGTACCTATTGTGGCGCGAAGTCCACGAAGAAGACCGCCGGAGAGGGCGAGTGCGAGCGCTGCGGCGGCCGGACCTTGCCGAAGAAGATCCACTTCTACGGGCACGAGAACGTCGGGGCTGCTATTGCGCGCCGGGCGATGAAGCGACTTGCCTACCCGAAGGACGACATAGACGCTGTCGCCCACCTCGTGGCCCACCACATGCGACCGATGGGCTACGCTGTGGGACGCGACCCGTGGAGCGACTCCGCCGTCAGGCGCTTCGTCCGGGACACACACCTCGCTCGCGGAGACAGGGAGCTTTCGAACGTGGACCTGCTCCTCAGACTCGCCCGCGCGGACATCACCGGGAGCGCGCCGAGGCGCCGTCACATCGCGGAAGAGTCCTGGCGCAGCCTGAAGAGCAGGGTGGATGAGGTTCGGGCGGAGGGCATAGAGAAGCTGACCAGCCCGCTCGGCGGCAACGAGTTGATGGAGCACTTCGGACGTGGACCGGGGCGTTGGATCAAACCTGTAAAAACCTACCTGGAAGGCGAGGTAATCGAGGGCCGCCTCGCCCAGGACGACAAGCAGAGAGCCTGGCAACTCGCCGGCGCTTACGCCCGCGAACACGACATATTCGAGGAGGACTAGACCCGTGGACAACTTCGATCCCTTGACACAAACCGACTGGCTCGAAGAGCACCTCGACGACCCGGACGTGCGTGTCGTGGACATCCGGGGATACGTCAAGAAAACTGACCTGGGCGGCGGCCACCAGGAGGCCGAGTATCTCGCCGCCCGCGAGGAGTACGACGAGGCTCACATCCCAGGCGCGGTCTACGTGGACTGGACCCGCGACATCACCGACCCCGAAGATCCCGTGCCGGCGCAGCTAGCTCCGCCCGAGCGTTTCGCGACTCTGATGGGCTCCCTGGGCATCGGGAACGGCACCCACGTCGTCGTCTACGACCACGCTGGAAGCCAGTTCGCGACCCGTCTGTGGTGGGCGCTTACCTACTACGGTCACGAGCGCGTCTCCGTACTCGACGGAGGCTGGAAGAAGTGGACCGCTGAAAATCGTCCAACCACCTCCGAGTTCTCCGACCCCGAGCCCAACACCTTTACCCCGAGTCCGCGAAGCGGGTGGCGCGCCGACGCCGAAGCCGCGCTCTCCGCGAGCGAGAGCGGTCAGGTGTTCCTGCTGGACGCTCGCGACGCCGGCCAGTACACGGGCGAGGTGGTGCGGGGAGAGGGGCGTCCCGGCCACATCCCCGGCGCGAAGCACCTGCACGCCGACACGCTCCTCGACCCCGAACGCGGCGTCTTCCGTACCGACGAGGATCTCGCGGAGAAACTTCGGGACGCGGGCGTGCCGGAAGACCGTGACGCGCCCGTCGCCGCCTACTGCAACGGCGGTGTCGCGGCCACCGTGCCGCTCTTCGCGCTGCACCGGCTCGGTTACACGAACCTCGCCAACTACGATGGATCGTGGAACGAGTGGGGTGAGAGGAAGGACCTTCCCGCCGAGCGATGAGCGAGCGTCAGAGTACCCCGAAGCTCCGTTCATCGAGCAAGGGGCGGCGCCGGTGTTACAATTGCCGGACTTCATGAAAAAGTACAGCGTCAGAAAATCCAGGGCCAAAAGCCTGATCTCCGCTCTTTTAAGCATAGCCATGATAGTGGCGGGCGTTGCCCTGATCGGCTCTTTCTTCTTCGGCCACAGCCTGAGCAACCCCGCCACGAACAGCAAAGACCCTGGCGGGTTCAACATCCCCCAGATAAAGGATGAAAAGCCGCAATCAGCCACCGGCCCTAAGGACAAGACCCTGAGGCTGACTATTCCCGCGATGCAACGAGTCGATAAAGCGACCATACCCACCGTGCCTGGTAGCGACGGGGGCGCACTGGATGACCACACCGCCATCCACCTCGAAGGCACCGGCTTTCCGTGGCAGCAGGAGGCCAACGTCTACATCGCGGGACATCGCCTCGGCTACCCGAACACCGACAGCTTCCTGGCCTTCTTCGACTTGAACAAGCTAAAGGATGGGGATGAGGTCTACCTCACCGACGCCAACGGCACGAAGTACACCTACAAGGTCTTCCGCGAATTCAACGTCAGCCCGTCCAATACCTCTGTCACCGATCCCATACCGGGCAAGAACGTCGTCACTCTCCAGACCTGCACCCTCCCCGACTACTCCCAGCGCCTCATAGTGCAGGCCGAACTGGTCGACAAAGCATAAAACTTTTCTCTACTCTTTCCCGAACTCCTGCGCCTTGAAGCGCTGACCTGTTACGCCTTTCGATTCATCAGAGGCTAGATAGAGGAAGACATTCGCATTCTCCTCGGGGGTGATGCGGGTCATTGGGTCTTCCTCGGGATAGGCGTCGGCGCGCATGTCGGTACGCATCCCGCCGGGATCTACGGCGTTCACCCTGATACCGCGCTCCTCTAGCTCGGCGGCCAGTATCTGGGTCAGCCCTTCCATACCGAACTTGCTAACCGAGTACGCGCCCCACTCCGCCCGGCCCTCGACGCTGACGCCGCTCACGAGGTTGATGATCGAACCGCCCTCTAGCATGTGCGGTATGGTGGCCTTCGAGACCAGGTAAGGTCCGGTGAGGTTCGCGTCTATGACCTTCCGCCATTCGCCCTCCGGATATTCCTCTATCGTGACGCGAGGCCCGAGAATGCCGACGTTGTTTACGAGAACGTCTACCCGGCCGAACCGCTCGGCTGCCGCGCTCACGAGTTTCTCTACGTCCTCGCTATTCGATACGTCGGCGGCGACGGCGAGGACTTCCGCGCCCGAAGATTCGGCTTCTTCCGCGACCGGACGGATGCTCTCTTCGCCGCGGGAGTTCAGGACTAGGGACGCGCCCTCCCTGGCGTAGGCGAGAGCGAGCGCCTTCCCGAGACCCTGGCTCGCGCCGGTGATAAGCGCCACTTTACCTTCGAGCATGTTGCCTCCTTGTTAGTTATCAGTTACTGGCGGACAGCTCTCCTGGCCGCGCTTTCCGGGGTGGGACCTCCCCGCCGCCCGGACCCTCAGTTTACGATGCTCACGCTTGCGGCTCATCCGGCAAGGCTCTTCATGGCGGGAACCGATGCCTGAAACCTGGCGGATGATAGTTATTTATCTGCAAAACCGCGCCACTTGGCGTATAAAGGGTTCGTGGATAGATCTGCATCAGAGAGGACTTCGGAAGATGTACGGTGAGAACGCGCCGCCTTCCTGGACGCGGCTGCCGGGCGCCCGCTGCCGGGCCGTCGAGCACCTGACGAAGCTAGAGGGTTTGCAGGAGTTCGAGTTTCTGGCTGGACTTGAGGATGAGTTCTTTCAGGCGCTCGCCATCTCGGCCGAGATGGTGGAGATCGGGGCCGGAACAGCCCTCTATCGCGAGGGTGAACCTTCCGGAGCCGTGTACTTCATGCGCGACGGTAGGGTGAAGCTTTATCGTTCTTTCGGTGGTCGGAAGGCGCGTGACCAGATCATGGGCGTCGTGGGCGACGGGACGGTGCTCGGCCTGGCCTCAGCCCTCGAAGGACGTCCGCAAAGCCAGGGCGCGACCGCCCTGACCGACTGCGTCCTCTACGCCGTCTTTCGCGACGACCTGATCGACCTGATGACTCGCTTCCCGGAGGCCGCCCTCCGCCTGATCCGCGCCCTGGCGACCCGCACCCGCGAGCTCGAAGACCTCGTCAGCGACCTGGTCTTCCACAGCGCTCCCCAGCGCGTGGCCCGGATGCTCCTGAACCTCGCCACCGAGGAAGGCCGCGTCACCAAGCGCGGCGTCGTCTTCGCGCCTTCGCTTAGTCGCCAAGAGATGGCCGAGGCGACCGGCATCTCTCGCGAAGCTCTCTCCCGCGCACTCAGCAGGCTCGCCCAGGAAGGCATCCTGGACCTCGGCGGAAAGACTATAACCATCCTGAAACCCGCCGAACTGCGCTCCCGTACCTGACGGGTTACCTGAGAACACTTCGCAACAAGAACTGTTTTTGATCCAGGTCACGCCGCGTCATGACTCTGGTCATGGTTGGCGATGATGATCGTCAACGTAGGGTGTTGGCTCCCGCAGGCGGCTGCTATAAAGCGGTTAGAGAAGAGTCCCCGAAGGAGGATTGAATGACCTACGTTATCACGGAGCCGTGCATCGGCACGAAAGACCAGAGTTGCGTGGAGGTTTGTCCGGTCGACTGTATCTACGACGGCGGCGACCACTTCCTGATCAACCCGGAGGAGTGTATCGACTGCGGCGCCTGCGAGCCAGAGTGCCCGGTCGAGGCCATCTACCCCGAGGATGAAGTCCCTGATGAGATGGAGAGCTACATCACCAAGGCCGCCAACTACTTCGAGTAGAACAGGGCTTTACGCAATACGAGGGAGGGGCTCCGGCTCCTCCCTTTGTCGTGTCTGGCGCAGGTCCATCAGCGGCCCGACTCTGACCATCGAACGGTCACCGCAGACCAGTTGTCCGAGACGCGCGAGCGAGCGCTTGAGTTGACTTTGAGCCGCGCTTCGGGCGGGGGCCGTCATCATCAACCCTTCGAGGAGCGGCTCCTCCGGCACGATCTCCGTCCTGAACTCGGCCAGCGCGCCGTTTCCTTGCGGCCGAACCCTGCATTCACCCCAACCGGTGATGGGACCTTCATAAGTCCAGCGTAAGAACTCCGGTCTCTCGGCCTCCTCCAGCACGCTCAAGACTTTTCTCCGAAACCCCAGGAAAGAGACCTCCCACTCGGAGACCATACCCGGCTCTCCTGGCCTCTCGAACACCTCCACCCGCCGAACGCCCGGCGCCCATACCGGGAAACCGCGCACGTCCCGCACGGCTTCGTAGAATTGCTCCGGCGCCGCCGGAGCAAAGACGCTCGCCCCCACTACTTTGTTTGGTGTTGATACAGTCATGTAGCAAGAGTATACAGCCTAGATCAAGAAGTTATACTCGGAGCATGGATGATTTGGGATGGAAGACGCTCGGGCGAGAATATCTTTACCGCAACCCGTGGTGCGCGTTCCGGGTGGACGAGGCGCGGTTGCCGAGCGGGATGGAGATCGAATACGGAGTACTCGAGTGCATCGAGTTCGCGTCGGTGGTCGCTGTTACGGACGAAGGAAACGTGGTGCTCGTGCGCCAGTGGCGCCAGCCGGTAGGAGACTTCACGCTAGAGTTGCCGAGCGGCGGCGTGGAGGCGGGAGAGGACCCAATCGAGGCGGCGAAGAGGGAGTTGCGGGAGGAGACCGGCTACCGGGCCGAAGGTCTGGAACATCTGACGTCCGTGTATACCAGCGCCGGTCGTAGCACGGAGGTCTGTCACCTGTTCCGTTGCCGGGCTGTGTGGGATGGGGAAGGGGCGCTGCCGGAGCCGACGGAGTTCATACGGGTGGTGGAGATGCCGGGCGGGGCGGCCCGCAAGGAGGCTATGGGGGGCGGGATCAAGAGCGCGGTGGCTGTACTCGGGCTTCTCTGGCCTTCGGATAGATAGAGGCTGGGGCAATTGCTCCGGCGTGGAAGCAGGAGTATAGTAAGCAACAGAATCAACGACCGGGGAGCCGAGAGGCTGAGAGGGCGCTAGAAGAGCGCCGACCCGCTGAACCTGATCCGGATAATGCCGGCGCAGGGAGGTTCTTGAGCCTTGGCGGCGTATCCCCGGACAACCCGAAGGGAGATACACGGTGAATGCGTTCAAGGACGTCAGGGTGCTGACAGAGGCGGCGCTCGCGATCGCGCTGGCATTCGTGCTTGGTTTGATCACGGTCTTCAAGATGCCGTTCGGGGGTTCTATCTCGCTGGAGATGATGCCCCTGATTCTGCTGGCGTTGCGCCAGGGGCCGTGGGTTGGCATTATCTCCGGCGCGGCTTATGGTCTGCTGGATCTCGTGGTGGACCCCTTCATCGTGCATCCGGTTCAGGTGCTCTTCGACTACCCGCTCGCCTTCGGTGCTCTAGGGCTCGCCGGATTCTTTCAGCCCACCGTGCGGGGCGCAATCCTCGGCACTATCGTCGCTGTGTTCGCCCGCTTCGTGTGCCACTTCATCTCTGGCTTTGTCTTTTTTGCCTCCTACGCGCCGAAGGGATGGAATCCGCTCATATACTCGGCGGCGTACAACGCGGCGTACCTTGTCCCAAGCCTCATCATCTCTCTGATTGTCGTAGTGGTACTTCTCCGGGCTCTCGATGGAGCGCAGCCGTCGGCGCGTCAGTTGCGTTATCGGCGTTCGGCGACCCTGTAAAGTGCGTGCCGCTATCTTCCTCAATGGCGTACCGGATTCCCCGGATCTCCTCCAGAGCGTCGCCGGACACGCGGACCTGGTAATCGCCGCGGACGGCGGAGCCCGGCACGCCCTGGAAGCCGGAGTAGTGCCGGACCTGGTCGTCGGAGACATGGACTCTCTGGGAGAGGCGTGGATGCGGCAGGTCGAGGAGTGCGGGACGCTCCTCGACCTTCACCCGGCCAGGAAAGACAAGATGGACGGACACCTGGCCGTTCTGGCCGCCCGCAACCGTGGCGCGGACGAGGCGGATCTGCTCTGCGCCTTCGGAGGACTGCACAGCGCTATCTTCGCCATCCCGCACATCCTGCTCATCGCCGAGCAATCGAGCATTCAGACTCAAGCGGTGGCCGACTGGGGTCAGGTGTTCGTCTTCAACACCGGCTCCCGGATCGTGGCCGGAGAACCAGGAGATAGTGTCTCCATCTTCCCTTTCGCCGGTACAGCCGCCGGAGTCACCCTGGAAGGGTTCGTTTACCCTCTAAAGAACGCCCGGATGGATGCCGGAGACACCCTGGGCTTCCACAATGAGTTGGCCGCCTTCGAGGCGCTGGTAAGCGTGGAAACGGGGACGCTATTGGTGATCCACGAAAAGGTCTCCGGTTGAAACAGGAGATAAACCCGGTGCGGATACTTTGCATAGGGGCCGGTAGAGTTTGATGGACAAGCATGGATATTCCACCCGGCGAGATATCCAAGCCTTCCATACAGGCGTGGACGTGACCCCGAAGCTCGCTGCTCGCGGAGTCTCCGTTACGAAAGGCGGCGTGCATATCCTGGACGGGGTGGACCTCGAGGTCGAATCCGGTACTTTCGTTGCCCTGATCGGCCCTTCGGGCGCGGGCAAGTCTACCCTGCTCAATCTCCTCGCCGGTCTCGAAGCTCCCGATGAAGGCGCAGTAGAGAAAGACGGAGCCCCGCTTACGCGTCCCGGCTTAGTAGCCTACATGCCCCAGAGCGACCTGCTGCTCCCCTGGCGCAGCGTCGTCGCCAACGTATCTCTGGGGCTCGAAGCCACCGGCGCGCCGAAGAAGGAAGCGCGCGGGCGGGCGATGAAGGCGTTAGCCCGGTTCGGGCTCGAAGAGTTCGCGCGGGCTTCGCCGTGGGCGCTCTCCGGCGGGATGCGCTCGCGGGTGGCGTTGCTCAGGACGGCCCTGCTCGACCGGGACGTGCTCCTGCTCGACGAGCCGCTCGGGGCGCTAGACGCGCTCACCCGGCGCGAGCTTCAGGGCTGGCTCCTGAACGTCCGCGACGAACTTGCCGCCACCATCCTCCTCGTAACTCACGACGTGGACGAAGCGCTACTCCTCGCCGATCGGGTCGTCGTCCTTAACCCCAGACCCGCTCGTGTCGCGCTGGACCTGCCCGTGGACCTCAAGCGGCCCCGGACGATGGAGGTAGAGACGACTCCCGAGTTCGCCCGGCTCAAGGGCCGGTTACTCGAAGCGCTGGGAGTTGTGGGATGAAAGTTACACTGAAACGCGCGCTACCGGCGCTCCTGCTGGCCGTACTGGCCCTTACAGTGTGGGAGATAGGAGTCCGGGTCTTCGGTGTGCCGGAGTTCTTGTTGCCCGGTCCCGTGGCCGTGGTCGGAGCGTTCTGGGAGTCGCGCGGGCTGCTTCTGGAAAATGCGGTCCCGACGGCGGGGGAGGCGGTGCTCGGGTTCCTCTGGGCGGTGGCGGCGGGGATGCTTTCGGGTTTGCTCATCAACCGCTCATCGCTGGCCGAGCGATCGCTCTATCCCTGGCTCGTGGCTTCCCAGACGCTGCCGATCATCGCGATAGCGCCGATACTCGCTACGTGGTTCGGGTACGGGCCGCTGCCGAAGGTGCTGGTCGTTGCGCTGTTCTGCTTCTTCCCGATAACCGTCGCCACCGCCGATGGGCTGCGCGCGGTGGACCCGGACCTCATCCGGCTCATGCGCTCTTTCGGAGCGAGCAAGTGGCGTATTTTCTCCATGATAGAGATGCCGGGAGCGCTCCCGTTCCTCTTCGGCGGGCTGCGGCTGGCCGTGACCTATTGCGTCATCGGGGCGATCATTGGGGAGTGGGTTGGGTCCAGCAAGGGACTTGGCTTCTTGATGATCCAGGACAAGGCGCAGTTCGAGATACCGAGGCTCTTCGCCGAGATCGCCCTGCTCTCCGCGATGGGAGTGGCTCTTTTCTTGCTGGTCGCGCTGGTTCAGCGCCTCGTCGCGCCCTGGACGCTCAAACGCGGCTAAGAACTGCATGAAGCCTCATTAACGAGTCAATCTCCTTATTATTAGGCGGCTCATCGCCACGTATAGTTGTTACATATAGGCTTTGCGGTTTGAACTTTTACAAGTTACCGTAGAGCCTTCATCAAGGTCAGTACCAGAATCGGGTAAGGAGTGGCGGATTCCGCCTCTTGTCAGTCGAGTATCATCCGTCCGAATAATTTCCCTTCAAAGGCAAATGCTTCGCTCCGGAGCGCTTTTGTGTAGCTAGGCACCACTTCTTTTGGCAGGCTTCCGCCATGCATCGGATTGATCCACTGCGCATCGAGGTTCTCGATACGATCGACGACCGCCAGCACAGGCTCTTCAGCGGCAAAGATGCCCCACTCGCGGTAGAGCTGGCACATCTCCTTACCTAGGTTCTCTCGCACAATGGCCGGTTGATCTCCCGACTGTACGTAAAGATCCGCAGGGAAGAGGCTGCCCGTCGTCTCCTCAAACACCATCATCGAGTCCCAGTGATGGACGTGTGGCGTTTCCAACAAACGTAGCCTATGCTTCTCAAGATCTATAGTGTCTCGATCCCGGAAGCCCTGCACGGGACCCGAGTAGTCCCACTGTGTAAGGTTGATCCTGGCCCCTAGTTCGCTGCAGGCTAAAACCGCTTCTGGTGCTTCAGCGACGAAGCGTCCCATGCCGCCGCATTCGTCAGCCTCAAAGTGTGGGCAAACGACGTATGCTAGGTGTTTAGGGTCGAGAACCTCGGCAACGGCCTTACGCACGTCCTCGTACATCGGGTACGTGCCGGTGTGGATCAGCGCGGGTAGTTCATCGTCGATGAGGAACTGGTTGAACTGCAAACGTTTCGCCGGGTTGAATGTAGAGATCCGATAGATCCCGTCAACTACCTCGTCAACCTGCGACATGTCTATTCTCCTTACTCCCGCTGCGGATACGGGCAAACCATGTTCTCTTTCCCACAGAAGGCATTATGCCCACCGCTGAAGCTGGACACAATCTCAAACGAGTAGTTCCTGGAGCTTTACTAGCTGGTCACAGGAAAACCTACTCTGAACCTGTCCGAAAAGCCTGACGAGCGAGCCAGTCTCCTCACCCTCAGGCGGTAGGTGAGCCTCTGTCCAAGACCCTTCAGCAGTCGTTCGGGTAACCTTTCTCATGAGTGTTAGAGTACCGAATCACCATCCAACGGGGCCTTTCGGGCAGCTACTAAAGAGCCTTTCTGCTAGACTGTATGTAACTGAAAGCACGGCGGAGCTACCCCGAGCCATAGGGGCGGCTGAGAGTCGGCGAGAGCCGAGACGCTTCGAACCTGACGTGGGTAATCCCACCGGAAGGGAGTGATCCAATGGCGACCATCCCGTAAGCCTCCTCGAAGTTTTGCTGCCGGTTAATTCTCTCTACTTCGGGAGGTCAAGTTGCAATATCTTCGTGTTTTACTGCTGATCGTCATCCTCACCGCACTCGCAGGCTGTGGCGGAGGAGCCGCCAGCGACTCTAAATCTTCTAACGGCCCGGAACAGGTTACCTTGACGCTCGACTGGTACCCGAACGCAGACCACGCCGGGATCTATGCTGCCCAGGAACAGGGTTTCTTCAAGGACGAGGGGCTCAAGGTAGATATCCGCCAGCCCTCCGACCCGGCCGCCGTCTTGCAACTCGTGGCCGCCGGGAAGAGCGAGTTCGGCGTCTCGTATGAGAACGAGATGACCAACGCCGGAGCGCGGGACATCCCCGTGAAGTCGGTCATGGCGATCATGCAGCACCCGCTCAACTCGATCATCAGCCTCAAGAAGTCCGGCATCAAGAAGCCGGAGGACCTCGCCGGGAAGAAGATCGGCTACGCGGGCCAGTCCTTCGGGACGGCGGCAATAGACACCGTTATGCGCGAGGCCGGCAAAGACCCGTCGAGCGTCGAGAAGGTAAACGTCGGCTACGACCTGCGACCGGCCCTGACCTCTGGGCGGGTGGACGCCATCGTGGACGCCTACTGGAACATCGAGGCCGTGGAACTGGCCCAGAAAGGCTTCGAGACCAATGTGACCAAGCTACCCGATGTCGGGGTGCCGAACTACAACGAACTGGTCGTCGCCACGAGCGACTCCTACGCTAGGGAGCATCCCGACGTGGTCCGCAAGTTCGTCGCCGCGCTCGTCAAGGGCCACCGCTACGCCATAGACCACCCCGAAGCCACTCGTGATGCGTTGCTAAAGGCCAACAAGGAGCTCGACCCGGAGCTGGCGAAGAAGACGCTGGACCTGACCGTGCCGGTCTTCGAGGCGAAGCGCGTCGGCTACCAGGATCCGGCCGAGTGGAGAGCCTACGTGGACTGGGCCGTGAAGAACAAAGTCCTGCCGAAGCAGGTGGACGTGCAGAAGGTGATGACCAACGAGTATCTGCCGAAGGGGTGATCTTTGAAGAAGGTAATGAGCATAGCGACCAGTGACTCCGGGGCGGGAGCGGGCATCCAGGCCGATCTCAAGGCGTTCCTGCGCTGCGGCGTCTACGGGACCACCGCCATAGTAGCTACGACGGCGCAGAACACCGTGGGAGTAAACGCGATCTTTCCTTTCCCGCCGCAGGTAGCCGTTGACCAGATAGAGACCATAGTCTCGGACATCGGGACGGATGCCGTAAAGACCGGAATGCTGTTCAACGCGGAGATCATCTCCGCCATCGCCGAAACGATAGTCCGTCTCGAACTTCCGAACCTCGTCGTGGACCCGGTGATGGTCGCCGAGAGCGGCGCCACGCTCCTCGAACCGGAAGCGGTGGCTACTTACAAGAACGAGCTTTTCCCGCTCGCTACCGCCATCACGCCGAACGTGAACGAGGCGTTCGCGTTGCTCGGTGAGGAGAAGGACGAGGAGCACATTGAGGACTGCGCCGTGACGCTTCACGCTCTCGGACCTGGGGCTGTAATCATCACCGGCGGACACACCGCTTCCGGCGCGGACCTGTTGTACGACGGGGAGAGCTTCACGAGGATCGAAGGTTCGAGGCACCCATCGGAGAACGCGCATGGATCGGGCTGCACACATTCATCGTCGCTGGCGAGCTTCCTGGCGCGAGGCTTCGGGCTCGAAGAGGCTGCCCGGCGGGCGCGCGCGGTGGCGGCCGAGGCCGTGGAATATGGGTTGGGAGAGATCGGGGCTGGAGCGGGGCCGGTCCACGCGCTTGGACGCATCCTGAAAGGAGTAGATGTATGAACGCGGTAGAAATCCTGCGGAAGCTGGGGGATGAGCGGCCGCTCGTCCACCACATAACCAACTACGTTACGGTCAACCTGGTGGCGAACGTCACCCTCTCCACGGGGGCGCTGCCGGTTATGGCTCACGCGATCGATGAAGTGGAGGAGATGGAAGGACTCGCCTCGGCACTCGTGCTGAACATCGGGACGCTTGACACGGGACAGATCGAATCAATGATCCTCGCTGGCAAGCGCGCCGCCGAACGCGGCATCCCGATAATCCTGGATCCCGTCGGCGCCGGGGCTACGACGCTCCGCACGCGCACGGCGGAACGTATCCTCTCCGAGCTGCCGGTCTCCGCCGTCTGCGGCAACGCCGGGGAGGTAGCCACCCTCGCCGGACTTGCCGCCGAGGTGCGCGGAGTCGAGAGCATCGGCGGTGATGCCCGGACAGCCGTCGTAAAGGCCGCCCGTTACCTCGGCGCAACCGTAGCCGCTACCGGCGAAGTCGATTACATAAGCGACGGCGAGCGCCTCTTCACGGTCGGGAACGGACACCCGCTGATGGGTCGCGTCGTGGGTAGCGGCTGCGCCTCAACCGCCGCCGTCGGCTGCTTCGCGGCGGCGGGCGGCGGAGACCCCGAGACGGTCGCGAGCGCGCTGGCCTATTTCGGACGCGCTGGAGAAGTCGCCTCGGAGGATGCGGGCGGTCCCGGAACTTTCGAGCCCCGTTTCCTGGACGCTCTCTTCGAGCTGTCCGGCGACCCTTCCCTGCTGGACAGCAGGCTAAAAATAGAGGAGGTCTCTCTTGACTAATGTTACCCGGAAGCTCGCGGGCAACACTACCCGCAAGCTGGTGCTGGCGGCGCTCTTCGCGGGGTTGGGAGTTTTGCTCTCTTCGTTCGCCATACCGGTTGGCGGAGCGAAGGTATTCCCCTTTCAACATGCGATCAACGCGGTTGCCGGGGTCCTGCTTGGGCCGTGGTGGGCGGCGGGTTCGGCGCTAATCACAGCCACTCTTCGGGTCTCTCTGGGGACTGGCAGCCTCTTCTCGTTTCCCGGAAGCCCGTTCGGGGCAATCGTCGTCGGGTTCGCTTACAGGTTGCTGCGCCGGGACGAGGCCGCGCTCTTCGAGCCGCTCGGGACGGTGCTGATCGGGGCGACGTTGAGTGCGGTTTTGATCTCGCCTTTCCTTGGAGGTGCCGGGGGCGGCTTGATCGCGCTCATGATCGCCTTCGCCGCCTCCAGCATCCCCGGCGCGATCATCGGCTACCTCATCCTCAAGGCGCTCAGGAGGAGCGGATACCTCGGATAGACGAAACTGTGTCAGATATCCTGGACGGCAGTGTGAAAGTACCCTATCTTCACGGTATGTCCGAAGCTCTGAAACCGGAGAAGATACTGAAGATCGGGGAGCACCGTCCCTACCCACTCCCGACGGGCTCGTGGGCGATCTCGATGCACTGGCACGACCTACTCTTCATGCACTGGCCCGTCCCGGAGGACTGGCTCCGCCCGCTCATCCCGCCCAGCCTGCACCTCGACACCTTCGACGGCAGCGCGTGGCTGGGCGTCGTTCCCTTCCGCATGAGCGGCGTCCGGCCGCGCTATTTGCCGGCCGTTCCCTGGCTCTCGGACTTCCCGGAGCTGAACCTCCGCACCTACGTGACAGCCGAGGGTAAGCCCGGCATCTGGTTCTTCAGTCTGGACGCCCACAATCTGGTAGCCGTGCGCCTCGCCCGCGCCACGTTCAGCTTGCCCTACTACGACGCCAAGATGTCCTGCCGCATGGCCGGAGATGAGATCCATTACAACAGCGTCCGCACGCACCGCAACGCGCCGAAAACCAGGTTCAAAGCTCGCTACCGACCAGCGGGAGAGACCTTCGACTCTCGGCCCGGCACGCTGGAGAACTTCCTGACCGAACGTTACTGCCTCTACGCCGCCGACGAGCGGGGGCGTGTCCGGCGTGGCGACGTGCATCATCAGATGTGGCCTCTGCAGCCCGCTGAAGTAGAGATCGAAACGCTTGAGATGACGGAGCAGATCGGGGTGACTCTTCCCTCTACCGACCCGGTCCTCCACTTCTCGAAACGCCTCGACGTTCTGGCATGGCCCCCAAAGAGGATAGACGGGTGAAGCTCCGGGACTCGCGGCTGCTTCTCGTGACGGACCCCCGCCCGGACCTCGCCGCCCGCGTCGCAGCCACCGTGCGCGGTGGGGTGGACATCGTGCAACTCCGTGACAAGCGTGCTTCGAGGGAAGAGCTACTTCTTCTCGCCGAAGAACTGCGCGACATCTGCGCCCGCGCGGACGTTATCTTCACAATCAACGACGACCCCGAGCTTGCCCGGCTCTCCAGGGCCGCCGGAGTTCATCTGGGCCAGGAGGATGGCCCCATCGCGAGTGCGCGAAGGATACTCGGCCCGGACGCCATAGTGGGGCGTTCGGCGAGTACGGTGGAGGAGGCGCGCGAGGCCGTAGATGAAGGAGCCGACTACCTCGGCATCGGAACGATCTTCGCTACCCCGACGAAGACCGACACGGAGGTCGCGGGCCTCAAGCTGTTGGAGGACATCTCCCGTGAAGACCTGCCCGTTCCCTGGTTCGCCATCGGAGGCGTAACCCTGGAGACCGCTTCTCAGATCGCCGCCGCGGGCGCACCCGGCTTCGCCGTCGTCCGGGCCATCCTCGACGCCGAAGATCCCGAAGCCGCCGCCCGCGAGTTGCGTGCGCTCCTGCCAGATTCGAACTGATCGTCAAGATATACTCGTCGCATGAAAGCCAGACCAATGACCTGCGCGCTGAGCGTATCGTGAAAGCGGATCTCGTCTCCGGCATCCTGCCTATCCGGGAGGATGGGCGTATGCTCCTTCTCCAGCGTCCGGCGGGTACCTGGGAACCGCCCGCGGGCAGGCTCTCGACCGGCGAAACTTTCGAGGAGGGGGCGGTACGCGAGCTGCATGAAGAAACGGGTATGCTCGTCGCTCCGCAGCGCATCCTGGCTACCTGGGTAGGGGAGTCTCCGAATGGCGGCTCCCTGGCGGCCGTGACGTATATCGGCCGGACTGGTGACGAGGAAGTGCGCCTCTCCCATGAGCATCTCGGATTCAGGTGGGTCACGCTCGAAGAGTGGCTGGAACTGCCGAGCTGGTGGAGCAAGGAGAACATCCGGCGTGTTGCCGGGACGCTGCGCGCGCTTCCCGGCGATCCATCGCCCAAGCCCACACCGCCGGGACCTCGGGAGGACGACGGAGTAGTCTCGGCGAACCTGGGAGCGGGTACGGTCCTGGTTGACCTGGATGGCGGCGAGCCTCGGGCGCTACTCCTGCGTCGCCGCAAATCGCCGGTCGGGCTCTGGGAGAACCCCGGCGGCATGTTGGAGTCCGGCGAGGACTTCGTGGCCTGCGCCCGCCGCGAGACGTTCGAGGAGACGGGCGTAAAGGCGGAGCCGGCGTCTCCCTGGTGGGCGCGCGTGGAGCCCTGGCGCGGGCCGGGAGACAGTGAGATGTACGCCGGAGTAGGTTTCCTGGCGCGCCATCCCGGCGGTGAGATACGTCTCGAACCCGAGGCCCACGACGCGCACCTCTGGGCCATCGAGGAGGAGTGGCGGACGCTGCCGACCTGGTATACGGGGAGAGAGTTGAATATTCTCTGGGCGGCCATACATGAGCAGCGGGACAACGCGTAGCCGTTGAACGAGTTCGAGGTGATAGCCAGGATCTCCGGCGGTCTGCCTTCCGCGCCTCCCGAGGTGCTGGTGCCCGTGGGAGACGACTGCGCCGTCCTGAAGATGGGCGATACCTTGTGGGTCGCGGCGGCGGACATGCTCGTCTCCGGGTACCACTTCAAAGAATGGGCATCCCCCGAAGACGTGGGCTATAAGGCCGTCGCGGTCAACGTCTCGGACGTGGCGGCGATGGGGGGGACGCCACGCTTCGTCCTGACCTCCGGCGGCGCCGCCGATTCGGAGACTACGCTGCGTTGTTTTCAAGGGGTGATGGAGGCGTGCGAGGAATTCGGCGTCTATCCGCTCGGGGGTGACACCACCCGCGCGGACGCTCTCACGGTGGACGTTTCGATCCTGGGCCAGCTTGATTCATCTCCGGTGTTGCGGTCCGGCGCGAAGCCGGGAGACCTGCTGGCCGTCACCGGGGAGCTTGGAGCTTCGTCCGCCGGTTTTCTGGCGCTGGAGAGCGGGAATTTCGGTCCGGAGCGTCTGGTTAGTAAGCATCTTCGTCCCACGCCGCGCATAGAGGCTGGAGTAGCGGCGGCGCGGCTCGGGGTGCGGGCGATGATAGATATATCCGACGGGCTGGCTTCGGACGTGCGGCATATCTGCGAGCGGAGCGGGGTTGGGTGCCGGGTGGATCTCAGCCTCTTGCCTATCGCGGATGATACGCGGATGCTTGCGGATTCCATAGGCCGGAACCCGGAAATCCTGGCGGCGACCGGGGGCGAGGACTACGAGCTACTAATAGCCGCTCCAGAGAGCGTATTGGAAGAGCTAGCTGCTGACATTGATGTGCCGATCACGGTGATAGGAGAGATGACCGGGGAAGGTGTTATCTTCCATCGTGGAGGCGAGACCGTTGATGGCCTCTCCGGATGGGACCATTTCGGCGTATCTTGAACGTCTGGTTCAGTTTACATGAACAGGGTAGAAACAAGAAGCATTGAACAACTTTTCAGGATAGGGGACGTATGCCATACGGAAAGATCACCGAGCTACCGACGGGCGTGAAGAACAACCTTCCCAAGCACGCCCAGGAGATCTACAAGGAAGCCTTTAACTCCGCCGAGGAGCAGTACGGCGAGGAGAGCCGCGCTCACCGCGTCGCCTGGGGCGCGGTCGAGCAGAAGTACGAGAAGAACGACAAGGGTAACTGGGTCCAGAAGGACAGCTAAGACGCTAGACAGGCCAGCCTTCGCGCGTCCATCCCATGTTCCAGAACATCCACTCGTAGCGGCTGGTGGTCACGAAGGCATCCTTGACTTCGGCTTTCTGAGTCTGGTTCAGCTCCTCGCAGGCGTCGTCGGTGAGATCGAGGACGGCCTCGACGACGGCGCCGAACTCCTCTCCGCCGTAGGTGTCGATCCATGTCTGGTACATTGGATTGGGGGAGCCTTTTTCGAGAAGAGTTTTACCGACTTCGGCATAGATCCAGTAGCATGGCAGCACCGCTCCCAGCACCTCGTGATAGCCGCCTAGAGCAGCCTTTTTGAGCAGGTAGCTGGTATAGGCCAGGGTAGTGGGAGCCGGTTTCGTGTTGCTCAGGTCTTCTTCGGAGACGCCGAGTTGCTTGAGGAAGCTGTCGTGCAGGCTGCGTTCGACGGAGATCGCCCCCACTGCGTGCTCGGTGAACATGAGAAACGAGTCTTCGTCCGACGAACGGACCCCGGCGAGGCTCAGGGCGCGGGCGTAGTCCCGCAGGTAGAGGGCGTCCTGGAGCACGTAGTGCCGGAAGCAATCCTCCGGGAGCGCGCCATCGGTCAGGCCGGCCAGGAACGGATGCTTCAATATTTCCGCGTAGATGGAATCTATCGAGCGCCAGAGTTCGGCGGTGAACCTGCGTCCGTGAGCGCCTGTCTTCCCTTCCATGATCCTCCTTGGGAGAATTTTGGTGCTGGATCCAACAGACCTAAGTATAGACACCGCTCTCCGGCTTCTCTCCCGTCAGCCAGGCCGGGAACCAGGTAGCTTCATGGGCTCTTCGGACGTTCCGTCCTGGAGAGTACGAACGAGGTCTCCATCCACGTAGAAGCTTGCTCTGTCCAGTCAAAGTACGCTTCGACGCGAGTATCCCGCGGCGAGGCGGACTCATTTCGGTGGAGCTTTTACCTGTTCGTATTGCTCGAACGCCTTTTGCAAGATGTAGTAACTCTGCTTCTTCCGCTCGTGGAAGGTCGGCTGATCCCAGCCGTCCCAGGTGTAGTCGAGCGACTCTACCATCGTATCCGGCTGGTTCCCCGTGGAGCGGTCGGCCGGATACACTCGCAGCCCGTCGGCTTTTACCGCTTCTATCTTGCCGGTCTTGTAGGGCGAGTCCCATACTTTTAGTTCGCTCGGGTCGGTGAAACCCAACATCGTCCACGGTATGCGGACCTCCAGGACATCGCCTCTGGCGTACCAGTCGGCCAGGCTGTCGTACTTCGGGTCCGAAGGGTCGGTTATACCGGGCTTCATCTTGCCTACTTCGTAGTCCTCGAAGGGTATCTTTCGCTTGGTATGCGGCAGGGTCAATGGACGGTTCAGCGCGAGCTTCCACGGCGAGAATACGCCCGCCTTCGGGTCTTTCTCGATCACGGGGTTCTGAATGTAGTGTAGTTTGGCTCCGTAGAGCCAGGTATGCGGGTCGTAGGCGCTGTTGACCCACAGGTGCGAGTCTTTATCGCCTTTTATCTGGAGAAGGAACTGTATGCCGCCTGGAAAGTCGACACCCGGAGTCTTGTCTGCCTTCTCGCTTCCGCCCTTTAGCGTGCCGAAACCTACGTCTGCTTCTTGCTTGGAGAAGTCCCAGTTGCCCTTCCGCTTTTTCATGAGCAGATACACGTAGGCTTCGTCGTGCGTGACGCTAAGGTCGAAGTCTTTGTACCGGCTCGTGCTGGTCTCGGGGATCTTCCCCAGGACGCGGTCGGACGTCCATTTGACGAGGTCTCCAAGTCCGTCCGGACCTCCCGTGCGTTTGTCCCAGTCATCGGTTTTGCCGTCCAGGCGGATGACGTTGTCGGCGCTCTCTCCGGGATCGGTGGCGATGACGCCGTAATTCTGCTCGTTGGTCAGTCGATTCAGCCACATCGGACGGCGTCCGCTGGGTCTCTCAAGGCTCCCCGTGTTCCAGGCGAACTTGAACCACTCGTCCTGCCAGGAGAACAGGATGCCTCCGTCGAGGCCCTCGTTGTGGATGTCGTCGAGCAGGTCCGAGTTTATCTTGCCCTGTTCTTCCTCAGTGTGATTCCCTTGATTGCGGCCTAGCGCTCCCCGGTGGGCCATGCCTCTGGCGGAAGAAGTTCCGTACTCGGAGATCACGAGCGGGATGCCCTTGTGATGGGCGCGCAACTCGTGCAGGTAACCGGCGTAGGGATCTCTTACGCCCTCGGGGGTGCGGTAGTTCTGGTATTTTTCCTCGTAGCGCATGAAGTCTGGGAAGGCTGGATAGACGTGGTAAGAGGCGAAGTAGCCCGCTTTCCACGCAGAGGTGGGCTCGATGTGCATGGGGTTGACGGAGACCAGGTCTTCTTGCTTGTTTGCCTCATCCGGGTGATGCAAGGGGTCGGTCGTTGGCCAGTTGGAGAGTGCGACGGGATGCTGCCAGCCGTACTTCATCTCCTCCTGGGATAGTTTGTCGAGCATTGAGGCGCTCCAGCTCTCGAACGGCGTCGCGTCCTTCGTCGAGTGGAAGTACTTGCCGGAGTACGGGGGCATATTTGGGTTTGACTTGTCGGTCGTATTCACCGCGGGGGCGAACCACTCTGTGCCGACGATCCAGCCGAGCATGTACTCTGAGATATCCGCGTTGTAGTTGCCGCTGGCGTGGCCGGGTCGGGCGGGGATGTTCGCGTCGCCGTGAACGACGTGGACGGCGTCTGTGATCTCGTTCCGGAATATCTTCGTTATCTCGGGCGTGTAAGCGTCGCGGCCTTTCTGGTTCTTTCCCACAAGCTCGTCCTCGGGGGACCAGACACCCTGGATGACCCACAGCGGTTCTTTCTGTGTGGAGTTGAACTCGCGCAGGGCCTCGTAGAAATCGGGGGAGGGGATCGTGTAGACGCGCAGCACATCGACGTGCATCTTCTTCATCTCCGGGAACCACCGAAGGTAGTCCTGCTTCGTCGGTGCTACCTCGCCGGGTTCGTGTCCCGGAAGCGTGGAGCCCAGGTCCATCCCGGTCCAGAACTGCGTGTGCCATACTTTTCCATCGTAGACGGCGAGGTGGGCGTCCTTCACGGTGGAGACTTGCTTGATGCCGTTCGCATTCGAGATGGGTTGTTGCACCTTGCCCCATCCTAGGAAGAAGATGACGCCGACCGCGAGTGCGACGGCGAAAAGCAGGAACATCGAGGCGCGCAGCAGGCGAGTCTTCGTGCTCGGACGCCGCCTTGCCTGGTAGTTCTGGTACAAGTCAGATGCTCCTCAGCTACGTTCGGAGGTTGTCGGCGCGTTTTTCGTTTTGTCCGCCGAGTCGAAGCCCTGGCGCTCCATGGAGCCCCAGTTTGTGTTGCCGCGAAGGAACGATATTATGGCGACGAACCGCCAGAAGGTGTTTATCTGACGGTAGCCGAAGTTCTCCAGGATACCGTAGGCCGTGAGTTTGACGATGTCCAGCCACCTCGGATACCTTTCCAGACGTAGCTCTTCGAGGAAGACCGCCGCGGTCGAGAGCAGCACTCCGAGACCGACGGCGACGAGGAAGAACGCCAGGGCGAACTCAGTGTTGAGGACCCCGAGCAACAGGCCGGCGACGAATGCGATGTAACCCAGAACCTCCACGATGGGGCCGAGGAACTCGAAGAGGAAGAAGTAGGGCATTCCGATCAGGCCGACCACGCCGTAGCGGGGGTTGAAGAGCATCTTCCGGTGCCGAAAGAGAGTATCCATGAGGCCCCGGTGCCAGCGGTCGCGCTGGCGGCCAAGTACGCGCAGGGTGTCGGGGACTTCGGTCCAGGCTATCGGGTCTGGGACGAAGGTGATCTTGTACTGCCGGTCGTTCTCCAGGAGGACGCGGTGCATCCGGGTGACGAGCTCCATGTCCTCGCCTACCGTATCCTCCGTGTAGCCGCCGGCGGCGATCAAATCACGCCTGCGGAACATGCCGAACGCCCCGGATATGATGAGCAGACAGTTGAGCTTACTCCAGGCGGTGCGGCTCGCGATGAAGGCCCGCAGGTACTCGACGATCTGGAAGTTTGGCAAGGCTTTGCGGGGCGTCTTGACTTTTATGATGCGGCCCTTCTCGAACTCGCAGCCGTTGGCTACACGGACGATGCCTCCTACGGCCGCTACCTCGCTCGACTCTATCATCGGCCGCGCTATCCGCAGCAGGGCGTCCTCTTCGAGGATAATGTCCGCGTCCAGGCAGCAGACCAGCGGGTAGCTCGCCGCGCAGATACCCGCGTTCAGGGCGTCGGCCTTACCGCCGTTCTCTTTGTCCACGACGATCAAACGTTCGGAGAACGAAGTGTAGACTCCGCGCAGGGGGGCCATCGGTAGCTGGCGGCGCACGGGCTGATCGGTTTCGTAGAGGTCGAACTCCTCCATCAGGACTTCAAGGGTCCGGTCTTTAGAGCCGTCGTTCACGACGACTACTTCGTGCAGGGGATAATGAAGCGTTAAAAAGGAGCGAACGCTGTCGGCGATGGACGCCTCTTCGTTGTAGGAAGGCACTACCACGGAGACCGGCGGAGCGTAGTTAGAGGTAAAAAGCTCCGAGAAGCCTGAGAAGATCTCGCGGCGTACGTAATCGGCTATCTCGGCGAACGAGATTAGGTAGAGGATCAGGTAAACGCCGTTGATGACGAGGAAGTAGATGAGGACGAAGTAGTTTACCGAGAGTATGAGGTCGTTAAGACTCACGGGCCTCCGTCATGGTTCGTCTGAGCGTGAGCCGGATGTTCTCGTCCGGCAGGGTACGAGCGAGGCGTTCGAGATACCTCACGGCTCCGGCATGGACCATACCCTGGATCATGGCCCGCGCCCCCGCGCCGCGCTCTCCGGGGATTACAAGCTCCTCGACCGCCCGCAGGGTGATGCCCCGCTCTTCAAGGGTCGCGGCTGCCCGTTCACGCGCGTAGCGGTCCTCGTTCTCCAGGATATCCGCGAGGGCGCGCTCTCCGGCGGGTCCCATGTTGGCGAGAGACCGGCTCGCGTTCAGACGTACCCACCATTCCCGGTCCACGGTATGTTTCTGCAGAGACGGGATCGAGGACACTTCCCCGATCATTCCGAGCGCGCTGGCCGCCTGCGCCCGCACGGGCCACGCCTCGTCTTCAGAAGCTTCGAGCAGCGTGGGTATGTCATCTGGGTCGCCGATCTTGCCAAGCGCGAGCGCGGACTTCGCCCTGAGGTCCACGCTGCTTTCGGAACGTATCGAGCGGCCGAGCGCCGTACGCGCCTCTCGCGCCCGAAGCTGTCCCAGTACCTGCGCGGCCTGTACGGAGCCGTATGCTCCCTGCGCGCCGGTTTCATTGCCTTCTTCCAGCACCTCGATTAGCGCTTTATGGATGGGCTTCCGACCCGCTCCAGGTTCTCGGCCATACGAAGCCGGGTCAGTTCCGAAGGATCGTTGAGGGTCTTCGCCAGAGCCTCTACCGCCTCCCGCGTCCCGATGCGGGCCAGAGAGCGGGCCGCTACCGCTCGGAGCGTCTCGTCTGGATGAGCCAGGAGCTTGGCGAGAGGAGAGGTGGCCCTGGGTCCGCCGAAATACCCCAGGTTCTCCGCGGCGCGGGCCTTTCTCCAGCGCCCCGGCGAGGCCAGCCTGCGGAAGTAGCGCTCCGTGAGACCGGCATCCTCCGCCAGCGCGGATATCCGGTCCCGCTCCGCGCCGCGCAGCACGGAGAGGTACTCGATCATCATCGCGGCGAGTAGGTCCAGGTCCCTAGTCCCGAGCCGCCGAAGGCGCGGATGAATCTCACCGCTCGCCAGCGAACTGTCCAGGGCCTCTTCGAGTTTCCGGGCGCGTTTTCGCAGGGATCTCTTACTAAGGATGCGCAGCGTTTTCACGCCGATAGTAAGCGCTACTATCAGCACGTTCAGGACTGTCATTACCGCTACGGCCCACAATATGATCCCTATACTTTGCATCTTCTTATATTATCGGCCGTTATCCTCAAAAGGTTTAGTGGTATAAGACACTCGATGGATGTCGTACGTATCTGAAGGGGTCGTGGATCTTTGAACGCGGGTGACTTGAAGATTTTGGTCGCCGATGATGACCGCGTGGTGCGCCGGATCATCGTCGCCAAACTCTCCGGGCTGGGCTACGAGATCGCCGAGACGCAGGATGGTCAGGAGGCTTTTGAGAAGCTCAAAGATGGACAGGTCCCGGATCTTCTCATCACCGACCAGTTGATGCCCCGGATGAACGGTTTGCAGTTGGTGCGGGAGATCCGGACCAGCTCGAACCCCGCGCTGTCGAAGATCCCGATCATCATGCTTACCTCACGCCAGAGCGAGCGGGATATTATCGAGGGTCTGGAGACAGGCCTCGACGACTATATAATCAAACCTTTCTCTCCTGATGAACTTGCCGCCCGCGTCCGCACCGTTCTCTGGCGGGCGCAACGGCCGAACCCCGTTTAACCGACCGCTTCCGGCCGGTCCGAATCTTCGTGGACCACGACGTTGTTTCGTCCGGCTTCTTTCGCCTTGTAGAGAGCTTCGTCAGCTTCTTTTAGAAGCTCCTCGACGCTCTTGGAACTGTTCGGCGAGAGCATCGCCACACCGGCGCTTATGGTTACCAACCCCGCGGGCGTTCGCGCTTCGTGCGGCATCCTTAAATCTTCCACACCTCGGCGCAGACGTTCGGCGGCCTGGGCGGCGGACTCCAAAGACTGCTCCGGCAGTATCGCCAGGAACTCCTCGCCTCCGTAGCGGTAGACTGTGTCCCCGGTTCGGATGGTCTTTTTTAGCACTTCCGCCACGGATTCGAGAACGTCATCTCCGGCCAGGTGGCCGTAGTTGTCGTTGTAGAGCTTGAAGAAGTCCACGTCGCAGAGGATGGCGCAATAGCTGTGGCCGTATCGCTCCACCTGGGCACTCAGAGTTTCGAGGTTCTCTCTTAGCAGGAGACGGTTGCCGAGTCTGGTCAAGGGATCATGGCAGGCCGTCTCGAAAAGCTCTTCGTTCAGGCGCTCCAGTTCCGCGTTCTGCTCGGCCAGCCGGCGGTGCAGGGAGGTTACGCGGGAGGCGGCGATGAGTCTTACCTGTAGCTGCTCGCGGTCCAGAGGTTTGGCGAGGTAGTCGTCCGCGCCCGCCTGCATCCCTTCCAGGAGGTGGTTTTTATCTCCGAGGGCCGTCAGGAAGATGAAGAAAGTGTACATATCGCGTTTCTCCTGGCGCATAAGATGGCAGAGTTCGAGGCCGTCCATGTCCGGCATCATCCAGTCGCTGATGATCACGTCGATATCCGGCGTGTTCTGGAAAATTTCCCAGGCTCTTCTTCCATCCTCCGCCGCGAGACATTCGTGTCCGAACTTCTCGACGGCACGCTGAAGGATCATGCGCGAGACGGCGTCGTCCTCGGCGATCATCACTCTCATGTTGGTTGCTCTTTCACTTCGTTGCCGAGTGCCTCGCGGACGCGCTCGAACTCTTCTACGAGCTGTTCGAGCATCTCGGACGACCCGGAGAGATCTTCCGATGTTCCGGCGTTCTCGAGCTCTTTACAGATTTCGGACATCTTTAGCGCGCCCATGTTGCCGGAGCTACCCTTGAGAGAGTGTGCGGTCCGTTCGACGCTCTCCGCGTCGCCCGTCTCGATAGCCGCGCGCAGTGCCACCAGACGGTTATCGGTATCGTCCAGGAAGAGCTCTGTAAGCTCCGCGAGGAGATCCGGCTCGTCGTCCTGTTGCAACTCGCGCAGGCTTTCTATGACGCTGTAGTCGATGGATGTGTCTTGCACATTGCCGGAGCCAGCTACTGGAGCTTCCGGCTCGGAACCTTCGGTAGGGGAGATCCAGCGTCCCAGAACTTCGCTCAACTGCTTTGGTTTTACGGGTTTCGGGACGTAATCGTCCATGCCGGCTTCCAGGGCTTTCTCGCGGTCGCCCTGCATGGCGTTGGCCGTCATGGCGATGATGGGAGTGTGGCGCCCACCGCGTTCGGATTCGCCGCGCCGGATCTCGACCGTCGTCTCGTAGCCGTTCATGTTCGGCATTTGTACGTCCATGAGCACCGCAACATACTCGTGGCGCGACATGGCGTCGAGAGCTTCGAGACCGTCTTCGGCGACGTCTACCCGGTAGCCAAGCCTTTCCAGCATTCTGACGGCGACTTTCTGGTTTACTTCGTTGTCCTCGGCGAGAAGCACTCGGGCGCTCCTTTCGGCCTTCATCTCGCGCAGGCTGTGGCGGGTGATCAGACGAGTGGATTCTTCCTCCGCCGATCTCGTGACGGCGGCGAGAGTGTCGTAGAGTTCGGACTGCTTCGCGGGCTTGGTCAGATATGCGGAAACCCCCGCCTCCCGCGCTTCCCGGCCATCACCGCGCCTGCCCATCGAGGTGAGCAGTATCAGTATGGTGGATGAGATGGATGAGTCTCCTCTTATCCTCCGCGCAAGTTCCATGCCGTCCATCTCGGGCATCTGCATGTCCAGGATGGCGACGTCGTATGGCTCGCCGTCCGCAGCCGCGGCGCGCAGCATACTCAAGCCTTCCGCGCCTCTCTCCGCGCTGCCGCTGACCATGTCCCAGGAAGCAGTCTGCTCGCGGAGAATCTGGCGGTTCGTCGAGTTGTCGTCCACGATCAGGACCTTTAAACCTCTGAGGTCGTCGCGGCTGCCCGCCTCTCCGCCTTTGACGCTCTCACTCTGCTTCTCGAGCGGCAACTCGAAGAAGAAAGTACTCCCGGCGCCTGGCTCGCTTTCGGCCCAGATGCGTCCGCCCATCAACTCGACGAGCTGCTTTGAGATTGCGAGTCCGAGTCCCGTACCGCCGTAGCGGCGGGTGGTCGAGGTGTCGGCCTGCGAGAAAGAGCCAAAGACCTTCTCCTTCTGCTCAGGAGTCATCCCTATGCCCGTGTCCGAGACGGAGAAGCGCACCATCGTGGTGGAGTTCGCTTTCTCGCCAGGCTCGACCCTTAGAACCACTTCGCCTTCCTCGGTAAACTTTATGGCGTTGCCAAGCAGGTTGGTCAACACCTGCCTTATGCGGCCTGGATCTCCCCTCAATGCAGTCGGCACGTCGTACTCGATCAGGCTGGCTATCTCGAGGTTCTTCTCGTGCGCCCGCTCGGCAAGCAGCGACGCCACACCTTCGACCGCCGTTCGGAGGTCGAAGTCTATGGTCTCTATATTCATCTTGCCGGCTTCTATCTTCGAGAAGTCCAGGATGTCGTTGAGGATTATCATCAGGTTCTCGCCCGAGAACTTGACAGTCTCGGCGAAGTCGCGCTGCTCGTAGGTAAGTTCGGTGTCGAGCAGTATCTCGGTCATCCCGATAACGCCGTTCATGGGGGTACGGATCTCGTGCGACATGTTGGCGAGGAACTCGCTCTTTGCCCGGTTGGCCGCGTCGGCGGCTAACCGGGCATCCTCTAGTTCGTGGACGGTATCCTGTAACTGGGTCGTTCGCTTCCAGACGCGCGCTTCGAGGTTCTCGTTAAGCTCGCGAATCTCTTTCTCGACCTGCTTACGCTGCGTGATGTCCTTGGCGATACCATAGACGCCGACGATCTTGTCTCCGACGTAGATCGGCAGGTGCGTCATGGCGATCTCGACGCGGTGACCATCCTTGTGGGTTATGGCAGTCTCGTAGTCCTGCGAAGTGCCGCTCCTCGCCGCTGCAAAGTGCTGTATAGCCGACTCTCTGTACTCCGGCACGATGTAGTCTCCGGAGGTCGTGCCTTTCAGGTCCTCGATCCCGTACCCGCTTATCTCCTGCATGGCCTGGTTTACCGAAACGAACCTGCCCTCGCCGTCCAACTCATACACCGCGTCCGGGTTGCTCTGGAAGAGTGAACCGTACCGCTCCTGGCTCTGTCTGAGAGCTTCTTCGGCCCGCTTGCGCTCGGTGATGTCTATGGATATGCCGCATACCGCATACGGGATCCCATCGGAGTCGAGCAAGGGAAATTTGATCGAGTTGTAGACGTGCAACCCGTCCTCTAAAGGAGCAATCTCCTCCAACTCTAGAGGAGATCCAGCCTCCAACGCCCTCCGGTCGTTTGCCTGAAAAGTTTCGGCCACCTCCTTTGGGAAGACTTCGTATTCGGTCTTCCCCGCTATCTCCTCTCTGGTGAAGTGGAACAAGTTCTCGAACTGGCGATTGACCATTAGGAACCGGCCCTCTACATCCTTGACGTAGACCACGGCTGTGTAGTTGTCCAGGATGGATTGAAAACGTTCTTCGCTCTCCCGGATCTCTCCTACAGCAGTTTCTAGCTGCTCCGTGCGCTCTTCGACGCGGCGTTCGAGGGTATCGTTGAGCTCGCGAATCTCCTCCTCGGCCCGCTTGCGCTCCGTAATGTCCTGGATGGTGCCTACCATACGCAGCGGCTCGTCTTGCTCGTCGTAAACTATCTCGGCCTGACGTTGGATAATGCGCTCCTCGCCTCCCGGACGTACGATCCGATGGGTGAAGTCGTAGGGCGCTCCCCGGTGCAACGCAGCGTCCATCTTCTCACTCACCAGATCCCTGTCGCCTGGATGCACCACGTTCATCAGCCTATCGAGTGATGGTGTGAACTCGCCCGGTTCGTAGCCGTATATGCGGAAGACTTCATCGGACCAGGAGATCCCTCCGGTCTTCAAGTCCCATTCCCAGCTGCCCAGTTGGGCCATGCGCTGGGCCTCCGCCAGGCTTGCCTGGCTACTGAGCAACTCTTTCTCCGCGCGCCGTCGCTCGACGAACTGGCCTAGCTGGGCGCCGATGGTACGCGCCATCTGAAGCACCGAACGGTCCGGCTGACGGACTTCGCGGGTGAAGAACTCCACCACGCCAAGTACCTCGTCCCTGAGCAGCATCGGGAAGGCGAACGCGCCATGCAAACCTTCTCTGGCGGCCACGGATGCACGCGGGAAGTTACCGTCCTCGACCACGTCAGATACCCAGATAGGCTCACCCGCCTCCCAGACGCGTCCGGGCAAGCCAGCGCCGCGGGAGAAGGTAGTGTCCCGCGAAGTCTCGAAGAACTCCGGCTCATACACCTCGGGCGCATGCCAGTTGCTCAGGCAGCGCAACTCTTCCTCCTGGTCGAGCGCCCAGAGCTCCCCGATCTCCCATCCCAGACCTTCGCAGACGGCTTTGAGTATTTCCGGAGAGGCTTCTTCTAACGTATCGGACCCTTCAAGGATACGCGTTATGGCGTACTGTGTGCTTAAACGTCGTTGGGCTTGCCTGCTCTCCGTGACATCAATGATGCTCTGCACCGCCCCACTGTAAGACCCGTCCGGGTTCAGGATGGGAGAGCCGGTGGCGGAGACATCCTTCGTTCTGCCGTCGGCGGCGATTATGCAAATTTCGTATGCGGAGCTAACGCCCTCTTTACGCAGTTCGCTCTGGCGTTGCACCTTCTCTTTGTGCTCTTCGTCCAGGAAGTCGAAGAAAGACCTTCCGACAAGCTCCCGTGGCGCTAGTCCTAATATCTCCGCGTAGGCTTCGTTGCAATAGTCGATGATGCCGTTCTCCGGGCCGATGAAGGCTATGCCCTCCTGGACGGTTTCAACGAGCCTGCGATACTGCTCCGCGGCCTCGCGACGTTCCTCCTCGGCCTGTTTGTGCTCGGTGATGTCGAGCTGTATCCCCTGCCCGTATAGAGCGTTGCCCTCGTCGTCCCGCACGAGGATGGCTTCGTCCCGGACCCACGTCAATCCTCCTTCTTTGGTGACGATTCGGTACTCTGCATCGAACGGTTCACCGGTTTCGTCGGTACGCTCGTCCTCCTCCAGCACGAGCTCGCGGTCCTCAGGGTGAAGTATCTTGATCCAGAGTTCCGGATCTTCGGTGAAGTCTTGCGGCGGATAGCCTGTCTGCGCTTCGATCTGCGGGCTCGCGTACATCGTCGCGCCTGATTGGCCGTCTTCTCCCACCGATTGTCTGTACGTGACAGCCGGTATCTGCTCGACCAGCGAGCGGAACTGGCGCTCCGCTTCTTGTAGCTTCCTCTCCGCCTCCTTGCTTTCGGTAACGTCCTGCATCTGCGCGACGAAGTAGAGTGGACGGCCCAGAGAATCCTGGACGAGCGAAACACTGGACTGCGCCCACACCAGATGTCCATCGGCGTGGACGTAGCGCTTCTCGTGCTGATATTGGGTGATCTCACCTCTCACGGCGCGCCGTGCGTAGTCCGCTGTATCGTCACGGTCCTCGGCGTAGGTGACGTCTTGGAAGCTGGTGGCGAGCAACTCTCCCTCCGTATAGCCGAACATCTCGCATAGAGCGCGGTTTACCCGCAGGTAGCGTCCGCTCCTCGGGTCGGTGAGCGCCATGCCTATTGCCGCGTCCTCGAAGGCGCTACGGAAGCGCGCCTCCGCCTCTCGCAACTCGGTCTCGGACTTCAGCCGCTCGGTGATGTCGCGAACCGAGGCGAAGAGCATCCGCTTTTCGTTGTAATCCACGCTGCCGACGTGTACCTCGACCGGGAAAGTGGTCCCGTCCTTGCGCCGGTGCCTACCCCGGTGGATGCCCGCCACCCTGCCGGGCTCTCCGGCCAGGGCGCGCTCCCACAGGGTATCGCCGTCTTTCTTCCATTTCTCTTCGTTCGAGACCAGGTTGGTGGCGAAGTCCTTTACGGAGAACGAGAGCATCTCTTCGCGGGTATAGCCTAGAGACCGGCACGCCTCCTCGTTACAGTCCACAATGCGGCCGGAGCTATCATGAACCAGCAGGGCGTCCACGGACTGGTTGAAGAGCTGCCTGAAGCGGCGCTCGTTTCCTTTGATGGTCTCTTCCACCTGCTTGCGCGCCGTGACGTCGCGAATAATGCCGGTGAAGAGGATGTCATCTTCCTCACGCATCTCACCCAGGGAGAGCTCCAGCGGGAACTCGGCGCTGTCCTTTCTCAGGCCCGCAAGCTCCACGGCTCCCTTTCCCATGACGTGGGCCTCGCGGCCTCCGAGATATTCGCGGAAGCCCTGACCTGCCCCCCGAAAACTGATCCAGCTACTATGAGAGTCCAACAGCCCACGGTGGGCCAAAGGAGGACTCTCGGTGAAGAACAAGCGGCATACCCCAGAGCAGATAGTGCGCAAGCTGCGCGAGGCGGAGGCAAAGCTCGCTGCTGGAGCATCAATCTCGGAGGTGGCCAGAGACTTCGGCGTGAGCGAGACGACCTTTCACCGCTGGAGGAAGCGCCACGGTGGGATGGACCTGGACTCCACCAGGCGACTGCGGGAGCTGGAGAAGGAGAACATGCGCCTCAAGAAGATCGTGGCCGATCAAGCGGTGGACATCTCCATCCTCAAGGAGGTGAGCCGAAAAAACTTCTAAGCCCGACCCGCGGACGAGCCGCCGTCGCGCATGCGTGCGGCAAGCTCAAGGTCTCCGAGCGTCGGGCATGCCGGGTAATCGGCCAGCCTCGTTCCTCTCAGCGCTACGTTGGAACCAGGATGGACAAGGATAAGGCGCTGCTGATCCAGATCTTCAAGCTCTCGGAGAAGAACCCCCGCTACGGTTACCGGAGGATCTGGGCGCTACTCAGACGGGAGGGCCACCACGTCAACAAGAAGCGGGTTCACGGGCTGTGGAGGAAAGCGGGACTGAAAGTAGCGGCGAAACAGCGCAAAAGGAGGCGGCTGTTGGGAGTCGGGGAGAACGGAGTGAGCAGGAGACGAGCGGAGTACAAAGACCACGTATGGAGCTACGATTTCGTGATGGATCAGACCGAGGATGGGCGGGCTCTGAAGATGATGCCGATCGTGGACGAGTACACCAGGGAGTGCTTGTACGTCGAGGTAGAGAGGTCCATCACCGCCACGGACGTGGTGAAGACGCTGGCGGCCCTGTTCGAGCAACGCGCGGAGCCAGCCTTCATCCGGTCGGACAACGGAGCAGAGTTCATCGCGGAGGCCTTGAAGCGGTGGCTGGAGATCTCGGGTGTTGGGACGCTCTACATAGAGCCGGGCTCTCCGTGGGAGAACGCCTATTCGGAGACGTTCAACAGCCGCTTCGGAGATGAACTGCTAAAGAGGGAGGTATTTACGAACCTTTTGGAAGCGAAGGTTCTGGTGGAGGAGTACAGAAGAGACTACAATCAGGAGCGTCCGCACAGTGCTTTGGGCTACCAGACCCCGGCGGAGTTCGCGGCGAGTTGCGAGTCGATGGGCATGAATGCGGATCTTACAAAGGAGCTAGAATCTACACCCGTACTCTCATAAGCGTTGGTACAGACAATGGGGTCACGTCAGCCCTTCTCATGAGATCCTCTGAACCGCTCCGGCATCAGGATGCGGAGGGGCTGGTCGATCACTTCGTCCGCTGCGTAGCCGAAGATGTGCTCGGCGGCGGGGTTGAAGGAGCGTATAAATCCGTCGGAGGTCATGGTGATGATGGCGTCGGTCGCCGTATCGGCGATAGCGCGGGCGCGTCCCTCGCTCTTTCGCAGATCCTCCTCGACTCGCTTGCTCTGGGTGACGTCCCGGACGACCCCGATCAAACGCCCCTCGCCGCCGTCGCGGTCGTAGACCCGTCCGCGGGCGCGGAGCCACCGCAGCGCGCCGTCAGGCCACACCACGCGGTACTCAGCCCTGTAAGGTCCCCGCTCCGAGATCGCCCGTTCGATCTCCCTGGCGACAGCCTCCCGGTCGTCCTGGTACACCGCTTCGAGCGCTCCCTCGTTGTCGAGCTGATCTTCGGGCGAGAGACCGTGCATGACCTTGGCCTGGGGAGAGGCGTAGAACTCACCGCTCTGCAGGTCGAGGTACCACATACCGAGCGAGCCGCCTTCCAGCGCAAGCCGGAGCCGATCCTCACTCTCTCGCATGGCTTCTTCGGCCCGCTTACGTTCCGTGATGTCGCGTACCGCCGTTACGCGAACGCCGCGATCCCGGTAGGTGGAGGTCTTGCCGTGGACCTCCAGGTCGAAGCGCGACCCATCTTTCTTCATTCCCACTGCCTGGTAGAGCTCCCCATGACCGGAGGCGATATTGCGCCGCACCAGATTTTGCGATTCGGACGCTATTATCTCTAGCGCGTCAATGCCGATCATCTCCTGGGGTTCGTATCCGAACATCGCCGCGAAGGGATCGTTGACCTCCAGTAACTTACCGCCCTCGGTGATAGCGATTCCTTCGAACGCCGCCTCTGAAAGGCTGCGGAAACGCTCCTCCGCTTCGTGCAGGTCTTCCCTGGCCGTTTCCCGCCTGTTGACTATGCGCTGGGCAAAGGCCGCGAAGATGATGAACGCAATCGTGATAACGAACCGGTGCCACAATTCGTCCGGTTCCGAGGGGAACAAACTGTGGACAAGGGTATTCTGGCCGAACACGAAAGCGTCCACGAGGGAATTTATAATCCAGAGAAGCGCCGCGAGCGCGACCGCAGTGAGCAGCAGGCTGCTTCTCGCGTTGGAACGGTTGGATCCCGCACCTCTCATCTCATGCCTCTCTGGTCCGCCGCGTTCGAAAGTTCCCCGGCGTCGAACCCACCGAGTCCTGACTCTACTAATCTCAATATATTCACAGCAAACTTTCCACCGCTCGAAATATCTCTACCTTACTTTACATATTATCGGCGGGAGACGACTAGAACTTGAATTATGGGATCTACCTTGCGGCTTCTTGAGAGTTGTTGTACTCGAAGACCCCGATATTCAGAGACGTATCAGCCACATAGTTTTGAGGAGATTCTCCAGATGATGGTGTGCCGCGCGGACAAACCCGGTTGGAGACAGGTACGCAGTCTAACCGCGTGGCAGGTAGACGTTGAAGACCGTGCCCTCGCCGAGCCTGCTCTGGACGGTAACGCGGCCGCCGTGGTTCTCGGCGACGTGGCGGACTATCGAGAGTCCGAGTCCCGTCCCACCGGTGGCTTTCGAGCGCGCCTTATCCACCCGGTAGAAGCGCTCGAAGATCCGGTTTAGCTTTCCCTCCGGGATGCCGATGCCGGTATCGGAGACGCTGACGATTATCTCCGAGTCGCTCATCCCGCCCGTGACCTCCACTTTCCCGCCAGGCGGTGTGTATTTTATGGCGTTATCAACCAGGTTCGTGAACATAGAGACTAGCTGAGTCTCGTCGCCGTACACGGTGTACTGGGCGGCCTTGCCGAAACGCTTCCACAGAAGGGTGATGTCCTTGCGCCGGGCGCCCCGCCGCAGACGCGCGAGGACCGTCATCAAGACACCGCGCAGGTCCACGAGACGCGGGTACTCGATCGTTTCCTGGCTCTCAAGGCGAGCCAGGTCGAGAAGGTCTGACGTCAGTTGCGCGAGCCGCTCGGTCTCGCTCCTTAGCTGGGCGGCGAAGAAGCGGGCCTGGACGGGGTCTTCATCCAGGCATTCTTCGAGGCTTTCGGCGAGCAGCTTGAGGCTGGTCGCTGGGGTCTTCAGCTCGTGAGAGACGTTCGCCACGAAGTCGCGTCGGATCTTGTTGACGCGCCCAAGCTCCGCGGTACTGAAATGCTCCACGTCCTGGTTGTTTTTCTCCAAGACCAATTCGCTACTCCGAAGCCTCTACGCCGACTCCGGCCTTGGCCTGCGCCGGCTTTGCCTCGAAGCGATAGCCGAGACCACGCTGAGTGTGGATGTACTCGTAGGAAGAAATCTCCGAAAGGGCCGCCCGGATGCGCCGGATGTGTACGTCTATCGTGCGCGAGGAACCAACCCCCGCGTGTCCCCAGACCTCTTTCGCCAGCTCCTCCCGGCTCTTCAGTTCTCCGGGAGCGCTCGCCAGCGCCGCCAGAAGCTCGAACTCCTTCAGGCGCAGCGGGAGGGTCTCTCCAGCGACGCGGGCGGTGAAATTCTTCGTATCGAGCTGGAGGTCTCCGGCTTCCAGGATCTTACCCCGGTGTCCGGCGTCGGAGCGCTTGAGGTTCGCGTTTATGCGCGCCACGAGCTCCTTCATCCCGAAAGGCTTCGTAACGTAGTCGTCCGCGCCGGCCTCGAAGCCGCGCACCTTGTCTTCCTCGGCATCCTTCGCCGTGATCATCACTATGACCACGCCCTGGTCCCGCTCTCTTATCCGCTCGCAGACCTGTATCCCCGACTCTCCAGGGAGCATGATGTCCAGCAGAATAAGGTCCGGGCGCATCTTCCGCGCCGTCCTGAGCGCCTCGTAACCGCTCGTGGCCTGGCTGACGTTGAAGCCCTGACGCGAGAGGTTGTAGGCGAGGGTGCCCATTATTACCTCGTCGTCCTCGACTATTAGAATGTCCGCGATGCTCCCCGCCAAGCGTAACCTCCAGAAGTTCGTTGAGCACGCCAAGTATAAACGCCACGCCGGAGGACAGCACTTTTTTAACAAGCCTTTAACAAAGCGACTTTCGAGCGTCGTTACTGGGACAGTTGCGCCGTACATGGCTAGAATGCGCCGTGAGCAGACGATGCCAGGAGGCGCATGAAGATTAGAGTCCGAGAGATCACCGTGAACACCCGCCGAACCTTCGCCATCGCCCGCAGCTCTAACGACTCCTTCGAGCGCGTAATCCTCGAACTCGAAGAGGAGGGCGTAGTGGGCCAGGGCGAAGCGGCGCCCACCGCCTACTACGGCCAGGACGCCGCCAGCGTGGCGGAGTCTCTGGAAAGCGTTAGCATCCGCGACTCCTGGGACATCGAAGGTGCTCTGAACGAGAATGCTTCCCTACCCCCATCTGCGCTCGCCGCGCTCGACGCCGCGCTCTACGACCTCGCCGCGAAGAGGCTCAGCGTACCAGTCTACCGGCTGCTCGGCCTCGGGAGACCAGAGCCCCAAAGCGCCTACACTTTAGCGATAGCAGATCTCGCCACCACCATGGAGGAAGCGAGGAGACTGGCGTCTTACCCGATCCTGAAGATGAAAGTGGGAGGGAGGGGGGATATCGAGACCGTGCGGGCGGTGGCCGGCGTCTCGGACGCGGAGATCTGGGTAGACGCCAACGAAGCCTTCTCGCCGGACGAAGCTCCGGAGATCGCGCGGGAGCTGAAGGAGATCGGGGTAGCCATGATCGAGCAGCCCGTCCCGTCCTCCGCCGGGGCGGGAGCGTTGAAGCGGGTTACGGAGGCCGCACATCCGGTCCCGGTTATCGCGGATGAGAGTTCTATCGTCGCTGGAGATATACCAAAGCTCGCCGGTCGCGTGAGCGGGGTGAACGTCAAGCTCGCCAAGTGCGGCGGCATCCGGCGAGCGCTTGAGATGATCCACGCCGCCCGCGCCCACGGTATGCTCGTCATGCTCGGCTGCATGGTCGAGACTTCACTCGGTATCGCGGCGGCGGCCCAGGTCTCCGGCCTCGTGGACTTCGTGGATCTCGACGGGGCGATGCTCCTCGCCGACGATCCTTACTCGGGCCTCACCTACGAACACGGACGAATCTCCGTTCCAGAGACTCCCGGCCTCGGAGTGGAGCCGCGATGATCCCATCAAACGCTCCCGAGCGGCGCTACGCTATCCTGGCCGAGGGCCGCTTCCGGGACACTAACGCCAAGATCGCACACGGCCTGCTGCGCTACGGCAAGGATGAAGTTGTCGTCGTGGTCGATTCGACGCTCGCCGGACAGAGCGTCCTCGAGGTAATGCCGGACCTACGGCGTGACGCTCCGATAGTCGGAGCGCTGGAGGAGGCGCTATCGTACTCGCCAACCTCGGTTCTCGTCGGGCTTGCTCCGCCCGGCGGCCGGCTGCCAGATGAGTGGATGGAGAGCCTGCGGAAAGCGGCGGAGGCCGGGGTGGAGATCGTCAGCGGCCTGCACCAGCGCCTCGCGCCGGAGGTCCCAAATGGGAGAGTCTGGGATGTGCGCGAGCCGCCGGAGGACGTCCCGCTCTTCTCCGGCGCGGGCCTGGAGGTAAAGCCGAAAGTCGCGCTCACGGTCGGGACGAGTAGCGCCATCGGCAAGATGACGGCCACGTTAGAGATCGAACGCGCCGCCCGCGAGGCCGGTATCTCGACCGAGTTCGTCGCCACGGGCCAGACGGGCATCGTCATCGCGGGGTGGGGCATTAGTGTGGACGCCGTCGTATCGGACTTCGTGGCGGGGGCGGCGGAGCAACTGGTGCTGGAGGCGGCGCGCCGGTCGCCCGACCTGATCCTGGTGGAGGGTCAAGGCTCTCTGGGGCATCCGGCGTACTCCGGGGTTACGCTCGGCCTGCTGCACGGGTCTTGCCCGGACTGCCTCATCCTCTGCGCTGATGCCTCGGACGAGAAGATCATGGGCCTCGTCCCACGCCCAAAACCAGCACACATCATCCGACTCTACGAAGAGGTCGCCGCTCTCGTCAAGTCCGCCCCGGTAGTCGCCGTCAGCGTAAACACGAAGGGGTTGGATGAAGCCGAAGCGAGAGAGTTCGTCGCCGCCGTCGCCGATGAGACCGGATTGCCGGCGGCCGACCCGCTCCGTGGATCAGCCGCTCCGATACTTGAGGCGATCCTCGCTGCTCCAGTACGTAAGCATTGAGGCGGTAGGTGGCGGGAGGCGGATTTGCCTTATGTAACGAAGTTTTTACGCTTGCAAGCATTCCGCTATGTTAAAATGCCGTCGTGGCACGATGTCTGACTTTGAATGCCAGCTACGAGCCTGTGGCCCTAGTTCCGGTCAAGAGGGCTATCGTCCTCGTCGTCTCCGAGAAGGCCGAGATCGTGGAGGCCAACCTGGATCGCCGCTTCCGTTCGGAGCGGGCCGAGTATCCTTATCCGCTGGTCATCCGGCTTATCAAGTTCGTTGAGATACCGCGCCGTCTGCGCCGTCACGTCACGAACACCATTCTCTTCGCTCGCGATAACTATCGCTGCCAGTACTGCGGCAAGCACCGCGACGACCTCAACCGCCGGGATTGCCTGACGCGGGACCACGTAAAGCCGATCTCGCGCGGCGGCGGCAACACCTGGGACAACGTGGTGACGGCCTGCACCAAGTGCAACGCGAGGAAGAGCAACCGCTTGCCGATGGAGTGCGGCATGTACCCGAAGAGTACGCCCAAGGAGCCGCGCTACGTGGTGATGGTCTGGTACTCTCGGGGCCTCAACGAGATACAGCGCCGCTACGTCGAGCAGTTTTACGGCGACGCCTCCCTCGCTGAACCGGCGCTCTAGCAGAGAGCACGAGAGGCTGGATGATGCTTCAGGCACATGCGGAAGGGGTGCTCGCCGAAGCGCGTAAATTTCGAAAAGGAGCAGGGCTATGGACGATAAACAGTATGTAATAGCCGTGGGGTCCGACGATGCTGGGGTAAACCTCAAGAATTTCATAAAGGAAAAGCTGCAAGACGATGCGCGGGTAAAAGAAGTACGCGATTTTGGTGTAATGGACGAGAGTGACAAGACCGAGTACCCGATCATATGTATAAAAGCCGCCGAAGCGGTCGCCCGTGGCGAGGTGGACAGGGCCGTCCTCTTCGGGGGTACGGGGCTGGGCGAGGCCATATCCGCCAACAAAGTGCGCGGAGTGCGCGCCGCGGTTGCCCACGATCCCTACTCCATCGAGAGGTCCATACTGTCCAACAACTGCCAGGTATTGTGCCTGGGAGAGCGCGTGATAGCGCCGGAACTGGCCGACCGTATAGTGGGGCAGTGGCTCGGGTACGAGTTCGATACCTCGTCTCCATCGGCCCACAAGGTAAGCTTCATAACCGATTACGAAGAGCGTGGCAGCCTTTAGACGCGATTTCGTACCCGGCCGTTTTGGACTGCTTGGTATACTCTTTCTTCGTCGTCTAGTTTATAGCGGAGCTCCTTTGGACTATAACGATTTTTCGGAGAGAGTAGGGCGGATAGTCGCTAATATCGGGCGCGCCGTTTCTGGCAAGAGCGAGAACGTCTCTCTGGCGGTGATAGCCATACTGGCCGGGGGACACGTCCTGATCGAGGACGTGCCGGGCGTGGGGAAGACGCTTCTGGCGAAGTCTCTGGCCCGTTCTATAAAGGCTGAGTTCCGGCGGATTCAGTTCACCCCAGACCTTCTCCCCGCTGACGTTACGGGACTGAACGTCTACAACCAGGGCGAGGGGGAGTTCGAGTTCTGGGCGGGGCCGGTCTTCTCCAATGTGGTGCTGGCCGATGAGATCAACCGCGCCAGTCCGAAGACCCAGAGTGCTCTTTTGGAGGCGATGGAGGAAGGCTCCGTGACGGTAGATGGCGCCACGCGCTACCTTCCGCAGCCTTTCAGCGTGCTGGCGACCCAGAACCCCGTGGAGCACGAGGGGACCTATCCGCTGCCCCACGCGGAGCTAGACCGGTTCATGATCAAGATGGACCTCGGATATCCGGACGACGACTCGGAGACGGAGATGCTGAAGCTCTCGCGGGACCCGGTGGCGGACCTCGGCCCGGTGATGGGTGTCGAAGAGTTCCTGGAGATGCGACGGTTGGTGGAGGAGGTCCACGCCAGCGAGGCCGTGCTGCGCTACGTCGTCTCCGTTACCTCCGCGACCAGGGACCACCGGGAGGTCTACCTCGGCGCGTCGCCGAGGGCCAGCCGGATGTTATTGGCCGCGGCGAGATCCAACGCCGCCGCGAGCGGCCGCTCCTACTGCACACCCGACGACGTCAAGGCTCTGGCCCCGGTGGTGCTTCCGCACAGGATAATCCCGTCCACGGAGTCGCAAGGCTCCAGGAATGGTTTCGCCGGCTCCGGCGGAGGACCTAGCGCCGCCGAAGAGATAGTGCGGGAGATCCTCCGCTCCGTCCCGGTGACCGAGGCGGTCTAGAACTTGCGCTGGTGGCGTTCGCTCCAGCGCTCGCGCGAGGAGCGCGCCACCCGTACCTCCGCGCGTCCCACGGCCCGCGGCTGGCAGGCGATCGTGATCGGGGTTATCGTCGTCTTCGTGGCGCTTCTGATCGGGACGACCCAGTTCCACCAACTCGGCTACGCACTGCTTATGCTTCCCATATTCGCTCTCGTGCTCGGGTTCCTCAGTTCCAGACGGCTCGGGTTCTCCCGCAGCCTGCCGCCGGGCGTCCGTTTTACGGTCGGGGAGCAGGCCAGGATAGACCTCCGGATCACCAACGACTCACATTTCGACATCGCCAGGGCGAGCGTTACGGACCGCCTACCGGAGCCCAAGACTTTCGAGGCGCGTCGTCTTTACGGAAATGGCGGCGCCACGGTCGAAGTCCCCGTTACCTTCGCCCGCAGAGGTATCTACGAGCTCGGTCCGGCGGAGGTGCGGGTCCTGGACCCCTTCGGTCTCCTGCGCTTCTCGCGTAAGTTCACCGGTAAGACAGAGGTCGTCGTCTATCCGAAGGTTCACGAATTGCCGGGCTTTCCCCTGCGCGGCGGCAACTCCGAGGCTGGATCCCACGGCTCGCGCGGCCAACGGGGGGATGAGTTCGCGGGGCTCCGGGAGTACCGCAGGGGAGATGACCGGCGGCACATCCACTGGAAGAGCGTCGCCCGCACGGGCGAGCTATTCGTCAAGGAGTTCGCCCTGGAGGCCCCCCGGCGCTACACCGTGGCCCTGGACCTGCGCCGGGGAGGTCTCCGCGTCCAGGAGGCGGAGGTCGAGGATGCCGTCTCGGCGGCTGCCTCGATCCTCACTCACCTCCTTACCGAGCGTCTGCCGGCGCGCCTGCTCTGCACGGATGGAGTAGGGAGCAAGACGGAGTTCGGCGCCGAGCAGGCTTCTTACTGGCGGGCGATGCGGACGCTGGCGACGGTGAGGACTGACGGTTACAAGGACCTCGGCGAAGCTGTTCTGGAGGAGCGGGGTTCGCTCGGAGAGGGGGTCGTGCTCATCTCGCGCGGTGGGGATGAGGAGCTTCCGGCGTGCGTCAGGAAGCTGAGGGCGACGGGTCTACTGGTGATCGTTGTATCTCTCGCCTCCCACACCTACCGGGGCCGGCGCGGAGGACCCGAGTTACAGAACCGCGAGACGGATTTCGCGCGGGCAGTCGGGCGTCTAGAAGCGGCGGGGGCGCAGGTGCTGGTCGCGCGCCACCCCGAGGGAGTGGCGACACTGTCCGGAGGAGCGCAGGTACGGGGGGCCGGATAGTGGAGCGCTACCCAGGCGGATGGCGGGTCTGGATCTCGCTGTGCATAGCGGCGCTCGCCGCTGGCGGAGCGTTCAGCATACTGTTCACCGGAGAGACCATAGATGGTTTCGACGGAGGTTTCGGTAAGCATTCGCTGGTGACGATCACCGGCGGACACGCTCTGTGGGCGATTCTCTTCGCCGCGCTCGCGGCGGTGCTCGTCGGGTCCGCCGGACGGTACCGGTTCGTACTCGTTTTTCCGGTGGCGACGCTCTATACGACGCTCGCCGTCTACGGGTTCCCGCCACTGGTTCCACGCTCCGGCTGGGGCTCTTACATAGAGCGTTGGCAGGAATGGTTCATCAGGATCGGGGCGGACGTGTATCAGGCGGCGGAGACCATGTACGCCCAGCCGATACCCTACGACCTCCAGCCGGGATTGCTCGTAATCCTAATACCGCTGGTCATCATCGTGGTCGCGTTCGCCGCCTCGGCGGCTCTGTACGAGGAGAGTCCGGTGATCTCCGTGGCGGTCCTGGGCCTTACCATAGGAGTCCTCTCCACCATCAGCTTCGAGGACGGAGCCGGACCCTTCTTCGCGGTGTTCTTGATCTCCGCTGTAGCCTTACTCCTTTTCTCGGGCGGCGCGGACGCGCGGGGCGTTGGCGGGAAGGTCGTTGGACCTGGGATCTTCGCGGGCGTCGCGGTGGTGGCGCTCGTGCTCGCGCTGCCGAAAGCGCCTTTCTCCCATGAGACGTTCAGCGAGGGTTTCATAGACTGGACCCGTATCGGAACCACCGGGACCTCCCGCCTCGACGTGCAGGCCGATGTCGGCGACTACCTGACCTATGGCAGGGATGCGAAGCTAATGAAGATACAGAGCACCGAGCCACTCTACTGGCGCGGAGGCACCCTGGACCATTTCGACGGCGTCCGCTGGTCCGACACGACCCAACCCGGCCAGGACTACGGAGAGGAAGTGTCAGCCGACGTGCCGACCAGGCTGGTGCCTCAGACCGTCCAGGTAATGGACGCCCGGACCGACCGCATCTTCGGAGGGTACAGGATCGTCCAGTCTTCTTTGAGCCCGGATGATGCCAGACAAAATTCCGACGGTTCTTGGACGACCGACCGGCCACTGGCCGAGGGAAGCGAATACCGCATTCTCTCCGAAGTTCCGCAGCCCACGGAGGCACAGCTTAGGGACGCGGGCAGCGATTACCCGGCGTCCGTGGCGCAGAAATTTCTGCAGCTACCGGGGAACTCTCCCGACGTTATTGCCAAAACGGCGGATAAAATACAACGCCGCTACTCTCCGGAGACGCCCTACGCGAAGGCGCGGGCCATAGAGCGGTACATGCTCTACGATGGCGGATTCGTCTACAACCTCGACGTGAGCTACAAGCGGGCCGACAGGGCGATAGAAGAGTTCCTGAGCGAGGACGGTAACAAGGAGGGTTTCTGCACACAGTTCGCCACCTCGATGGCGCTCATCGCGCGGGAGATGGACGTACCTTCAAGAGTCGTCTACGGCGCCACGACCGGCGACGAGATCAGGCAGGGCGAGTACGTCGTGACGGGCGCCAACATGCACACCTGGGTCGAGGTTTACTTCCCCGGCGTCGGATGGTACCCGTTCGATCCCACCCCCGGTTTCTCCGTCCCTTCCGCCATGCAGGCGAACGCTCCCAGGCCCCAGATCCCCATCTCCCAGCAGGATATAAGCCCCGAGAATCCGGCCTTCCGCCAGCCGCAACAAGACACCGGGAAGAGACCGGCGGAGGCTCGAAAACCCCTGGAAAAGAAAAAGGCACCCACAACCCGGAAGGACGAGCCGTCGCCCGTGTGGCCTATCTACCCTCTCCTGCCCGTGCTCCTCATCGCCGCCATACCGCTTACCAAGCGCGCGCTAGTCGCTCGGGGCCGCCCTGAGGACTTCTACCAGGACCTCGTCGGACGTCTGCGCGACGTGTTGCCGCCGGGCGGAGGAGCCATAGCCGGATCACCCGCGCTCACCCCGACCGAGCGGATACTGCTCCTCGCCGGGGCTGCGGGAATCGAGGAAGAGCCGCTCAAAGATTTCGCCGGGGCTTACTCGGAGCACCTCTACTCCGCTGAGACAATTACTGGAACCAACCGCCGCGTATCGTCTTCTTATCGCCGGGCAAGACGGGCGTTAGAAGCTCTTCCCCGCTGGAGACGGCTGCTCGGGGAGACAAACCCCACCTCTCTCGCAGCGCGAGCCGGGCATGGTTTCGCCGGGACGAAGGTCCGGTTCGGCAAGTCACTGCGGGGTAAGTTGCGCTGGCGACGCTAGACAAACTGGCGTTGACCTATACGGATGGTAGTGTAATAATCATCGTACTCAAATAGACCTCTACAGCATTCTTCGGGAGGTGCTGATGGACCAGAAGCAGGCAACGATCATATCCATAACCGATAACGCGGCCGAGAAAGTAAAGTCGCTCATGGAGCAGGAAGGCGAAGAGGATCTCGCCCTCCGTATAGGCGTTCGCCCCGGCGGTTGCTCGGGGTTCCAGTACTCCATCTACTTCGACGACGAGATCGGCGACGACGACGAGATCCTGGAGGCCAAGGGCGTAAAGGTCCTGATCGACGCGATGAGCGTCCCCTACATCGTCGGCAGCGAGTTCGACTACGTGGACGGCCTCATGGGCGCCGGCTTCGCTGTCAACAACCCCAACGTCCAGGGCGGCTGCGGCTGCGGTAGCTCTTTTACCTGCTAGATCCATTACACCTCAAAGTTTCGAGAGCCCGGCGTGTAAAAGCGCCGGGCTTTTTTTCTTGCGCCGAACAGGGAGAACAACCCGTGAAGATAGATCGCCTCGACCATCTCGTTCTCACGGTCTCGGATATCGAGAAGACCTGCGAGTTTTACGAGCGAGTCTTCGGGATGGAAGCGGTTACTTTCGAAAACGGACGACGGGCGCTGGCTTTCGGTGAGCAGAAGATAAACCTTCACGAAGCCGGGCAGGAGTTCGAACCGAAGGCGGCGCATCCAACGCCCGGCTCGGCCGATCTCTGTTTTATCATCGGCGCGCCTTTGGAGGGAGCGGTACAACATCTTGGAGACTGCGGCGTCGAGGTTCTGGAGGGTCCGGTGACTTGTACAGGCGCTCTGGGATCGATGGAATCCATCTACGTCCGGGACCCCGACGAAAACCTGATCGAGCTGTCAAGTTACGCCTGACGCTTGGCGACGATGAGAACTTCGTCGTTCTCGAAGGTCTTCTTGTAGAGGTCCGGCTGTTCGTCGAAGAGCCGCCAGTAGCCTATGGTGGTCCTGTCGGGCATGCTCTTGTACAGAACGATGTAGCGTACGTCGTATTTTTCGAGGAGTTGCCGGGTTTGTTCGCCGCCCGGATGCGTCATCACCCACAGCACGTCCCGCAGGGGACCAGGACCGGTGGGCGGCAGGTCCCGAGGATAGGCTATCTGGTCCGCCTTGAAAGACTGGAGCGCGGAGTAATGGCCCATCGCGAGCATCATGCGGCTGGGTACCTGGTTCCCTTGCGGGCTGACCATGATGCTGCCGCCGTCGTTATGCTTTTTGAGCCAGTCGCCAGCGGTGGCGATACCGGGGGTTATAGTGAGGTGAGGGCTTGGCGCGGCGGCCTGCGCGAAGCTCTGTGTGGCGCGAAGCCCCAGCAGAGACCCCAGCACGAGCACCGTGAGGGAGGCTGCGAAGATCGCCAGCGGTTTGCGGTGTTTGAGCAAGGACCTCAGTATGACAACGAAGGCCAGGGCGGCGAGGAGCGACAGGGGTATGCCGAGGTCGCGCCCGAAGCGTTGGGGGAAGCCGCTGTAGGAGGTGCGGCTTCCGACGAACAGGACCAGGACCCACAACGACAAGATCGCCCGCGCCGGGACTTCACTCGTGTTTATCCACCTTCTCGGCTCGGCTATCAAGAAGATTGCGCCCAGCAGCCCCAACCACGCCACCGGCTGCGAGACTACCGCAACGATCAGGGAGCCAAGACTGTACGGACCTTGCGTGCCGAGAACCATGTTTATCGCGTTCGCCGTTTCGCCGGTCTTGGAGCCGCCGATGAGATTCATAACCATGTGGGGTATGTCGTAGGTACTCAAGGCATAGAGTATGGAGAGGAAGCCCAGCAGCGACAGGGAGAGGAGCAGCGTAAGCCCCGCTTTCCAACGCCGGAGGAGCAGGTACGGCAGTAAGAACAAGGTTACGGGAGCGAGGATCAGGGCCAGGTAGAGGCTCGATACCTGATGGTAGAGCACGACGGAGGAGCCGAGCAGTGCCAGCAGGAGACCGCTCCGGGCCGAAGGCGAGTGGCAGACGCCGATCAAGGCGGCGACCGTCAGGACGAGCAGGAATTGCGCGGCCACGAGGTTAGGGTACATGGCGTCGTTAAAGTAGTAGTAGGAGCCGCCCATGATCGCCCCGGCGAAGAACGCGGCGGCCAGACCGTAATCCCATCCCCACAACCGGCGCGCCAGCGCGTAGCAAGCGAGCGCGGGCAACAGCAACAGCGCCGGACCCAGCACGGAGAAAATCCTTAAAGGGTCCAGTCCGCTCAGACGTGAGATCACCGCGATCAGGGTGTGAAAGCCGGGCGGATAGACGAGGTAGGGTGCGATCTTTCCATCAGACATCATCAGGTTCGCCATTACCGCGTGGGAGTAGTGGTCCAGCCCGCGGATGTAGGGCCAGTCGTGTAGCACAGGCCCTAGATATCCTCGTGCCAGCACCAACAGTAGTATCGTGGGCAGCGCGAACCGGCGCGCCAGGACGGCCGATGGCCGCCTTTCTTCCTCGAACGGTTCTGGCGGCTCTGCCTCCGGGACGGGTTCCCGGCGCGAAGTGAGCCCGTGGACGAACCCCGCGCCTAACAGCAGAATAGCGATGGGCAACATGAACTTCTGGGCGTAGCCGCTCAACGTGCAGACTCCTCCGGCCCATCCCTGGCACGATCCTGCGAGCCAGAACAGGGGCATATTCTCGAAGTCCGACGCCAGCACGAGCGCGAGTGCTAGCGTGACCATCATTAGCGTGAAAGCATCTGTCGTTGACGGGGGCGTGGCGAGGGTTTTGTCGGACGCCTTCTTCGGAATCCCGAACCTGGAGTGGACGATGAATCCCGCCCCGAGCACAACCACAGGAGAGATGATGGCTATAGAAAATGTTACTCCGCCCAGAAGACGCGCCAGCGCGAGGGCCACGGCCGGAACCAGCGCCATCGAAAGAGCCGCCGAGTAGATCAAACGCTCCGCGCGTTCGGTGTGTCCGCATAGACACCTTGCCCAGAACCATCCCGGCGCAACCGCGACGAGGACCGCCACGGCGAGAGTTCGGAGAAGGTCCAGGATCACACTCGCGTCCTCAAGGTATCGGTTTCGTTCTCTAAACTGCTCTTGCTATCCCAACCGTCCAAGACAGGCTCCCAGTCCGTGATGTTCGCCGCCCAATAAAAATCCGGAAGGGCGTGGCTGATTCGGTCTGGAGCAGTTTAGCGGCGCTCAGAAGCGGCCAGGTTAAACGGCTGGGAACTCTCTGTTAAATATAAAGGCGAGGTTGTTGCGCGGTAGCCAGGCGTGGACTGCGCAGGTTAGACAATCCTCTTTGCGATGAGTTCATCCAGGGCCTCCACGCTCTGCGGGCAGAGCTTCGTGCCGCTCTCTTTCTTCAGGATGCCCAGGGCTTGGTCCTTTGGCAACCCGACACGATAGGGACGATCCTGGGAGAGGGCGTCGTACATGTCGGCGACGGTTAGGATGCGAGTAGGGAGGTCCAGGCTTTCGGCCGTCAGTCCTCGATGATAGCCCGAGCCGTCGAGCTTCTCGTGGTGATTCGAGGCGACTTCCACGATGCCGTGGAATGGGGCGACGCGGCTCAGGATGTCGTGGGTGAGCTTCGTGTGCTTCTTGAGTTCGGTGAACTCCACGCCGGTGAGACGATCTGGTTTGTCCAGGATACGGTTGGAGACGCCCAGCTTTCCGATGTCGTGGAGCAGGGCGGCGCGCATCTGGTCCCGCACCTCCTCCTGACCAAAGCCCATGTGTTCGCTCATCGCCACGGCGACTGTGGCTACTCCCTCTGAGTGGCGGTAGGTGAAGGGAGATTTGGCGTCTATGATCTCGGCGAAGGCGCGGGCCACGAGGTCCAGACGCTCCGGGGTGGCTGAAAGAGTACGATCCTCCGGTTCCATGCGGGAGAGCGCGCGCGTGAGGTCCGGGCTGCCGAGGTTCTCCCAGATCCGGCCGGCTCGGGCCTCCGCCAGAAAGATATCCACCAACTCGGGGTCGAACGACTTTTTTCTCCGGGACTTCGCTATCTCCTCGGCACGGGCGGGACCGTAGCCGCTGTAGAAGACTTCTAAAGTCTGGGCCAGGCCGCAAATCC